>Ga0209427_10004266_pt1 | contig 16544 bp, 18 predicted proteins | sample DeeMarSWOR136_30_FD_187465 | JGI IMG/M metagenome (GOLD analysis project Ga0209427, IMG submission 187465) | Marine sediment microbial communities from White Oak River estuary, North Carolina - WOR-1-36_30 (SPAdes) (version 2) | ecosystem: Environmental > Aquatic > Marine > Intertidal zone >...
CATTTTCCCCCGGTTGTTGCGACCGCCTCGCTTCTTCAGCGGCTCGGTAAGCGCTTTTTCCGGCCTGTCCTTGGTTATCTCTTCAAATGTGGCGCTGCTCATTCCTCGCCTGCCGGGCGAGGTTGGGCGGAATACCTTGATGGCCACTTAATATCCCCCTTTTACTGTTCTAAACACCTTCAAAGAATTCTATTTTGTCGCCGTCTCTCAGTGTGACGAGTGCTTTCTTCCAGGGTGGAGTGCTATACAGGCGCCTGCCAATCCTTTTTGTCTTTCCGGCAACCCTGATAATATTCACGTTAACTACTTTCACCCGAAAAGCTTTTTCTACGGCCTGCTTTATCTGAGGCTTGGTTGCCTCTTTGGCTACTTCAAAAGCGTATTGATTCTGCATCTGCAGTATGGTATTTTTCTCCGTCACCAGTGGACGCTGCAAAACGTCAAACAGATGCATCTTCTACCTCTTCCACCGCTTTTTCTGCCCAGAGCTCTTCCACGCGGCGTATCGCGGATACCGTCACCAATAACATCTTATGGGAAAGGATGTCAAGCACATTGAGCAGATTGGCTGGCATTGTCTTGATTCCTTTGATATTGCGGGCTGCTTTTATTACATGCTCCTCCGGCCCAGCGGTTACGATCAGTGCTGAGGAGTCGGCGCCAAAGGTATTTAGAATCTGTGCCATGTATTTCGTCTTTGGTTCAATCTTCAGTTCCTGCACCACCTTTAATTCTTCATCCTTCGCCTTGGATGAAAGAACACACTTCAGGGCCAGGCGGCGCATTTTCTTGGGCGTGTTCTGATGATAGTCCCGCGGCTTGGGCCCGAAGATGATGCCTCCTCCCCGGCGCGTGGACGCCCGGCGACCGCCGGCTCGTGCCAGACCGGTGCCCTTCTGACGGAATATCTTCCGGCTGCTGCCCCGGACCTCGCCTCTGGTCTTCGTTGAGGCGGTACCCTGGCGGGCATTTGCCAGTTGCCCCACCATGACCTGATGCACCACGCCTTCGTTAAAAGGCACGGCAAAGACCTGGTCACTGATTTCAATATGGTCAGCCACTTCGCCGGTAAGACTGTAGACAGGTACCTTCACTTCCCTACTTCCCTCTCCTTGATTTCTTTATCAGCAGCAGGCCATTTCGGGCGCCCGGTACAGCTCCCTTGACCAGCAGCAGATTACGTTCCGGGTCGGCCTGAAATACCTCGATGTTGCGCACCGTTGCGCGCTGGTCACCCATGTGGCCGGCCATACGCAACCCTTTATAGACACGTCCTGGTGTGGCGCTGGCGCCAACAGAACCCGGGGCTCGGTGCCGGTCGGATTGGCCGTGCGTTTTGGGGCCACCGCTAAAGCCGTGTCTTTTAACTACGCCGGCAAAGCCTTTGCCCTTGGACAGGCCGGTGATATCTATCAGATCGCCTGACTTGAAGAGGCTGACATCTATCTTTTGTCCCTCTTCAATGTCCTTAATATCATCCAATCTGAATTCACGGAGATATTTGAACTGGCCAAGCTCTTTCAGGTGTCCGCGCTGTGCGGAATTGAGCTGTTTGGCGGTGCCAAAGCCGAGCTGAACGGCATTATAGCCGTCTTTCTCCGCTGTTTTCACGCGGGTAACAGTGCACGGCCCGGCCTCAATGGCGGTTACCGCTGCCAGTGTGCCGTCATCGCCGAATGCCTGAGACATGCCCAATTTTTTACCGATAATTCCCTGTGCCATCTTCTTCGCTCTTCTATAACTTGATGTCTATCTCAACCCCGGAGGGTATATTTAGCCTTGTTAAAGAATCGATTGTCTTGGAGGTGGTTTCCACAATGTCGATAATTCGCTTGTGTGTCCGTACTTCAAACTGTTCCTGTGAGTCTTTGTCAATAAAAGTGGAGCGTATCACGCTGTACTTCTTTATATGAGTGGGCAATGGTACCGGCCCGACCACCACTGCGCCGGTGCGCTCCACGGCATCGACTATCTGTGCTGCCGACTGGTCAACTAACCGGTGGTCAAAACCTTTCAGCTTGATACGGATTTTCTGTTTTGGCATATTATCTCCCAACTGCCTTTTCAGTTATTTCTTCAGTCAGTTCTGCCGGCAATTCTCTGTACTGATGATATTCGAGTGAGTGCGTTGCCCTGCCCTGGGTGAGTGACCTTAACCTGGTGGCATAGCCGAACGTTTCGGCCAGCGGGATAAGGCAGCGGATAACGTACGTATCACCCTGAGAGTCAATGTGCTCAATGTGTCCCCTTTTAGCATTGAGGTCGCCGATGATATCTCCTAGGAACTGCTCTGGAGCGACCACTTCCAGCTTCATAATCGGTTCGAGAAGCACGGCTTTGGCTTTTTTGACGCCGTTTCTTAGTGCCAGAGAGCCGGCCATTTTGAAAGCAAGCTCGGAGGAGTCAACATCGTGGTAGCTGCCATCGTAGACGGTGGCTTTAATATCGACCACGGGATAGCCAGCGAGAACGCCGGTTTCCATGGCTTCTTTGACTCCGGCCTCTACGGCCGGGATATATTGCCTGGGGATGGTGATGCCCTTGATAGCATCGACAAACTGGAAGCCGCTGCCTCTACCCAGAGGCTCAAGTTCCAGCCAGACGTGTCCGTACTGACCATGACCTCCTGTCTGCCGCACAAACCTGCCCTCTGCCTGAACCGGTTCAGTGATGGTCTCTCTATATGCGACCCGTGGTTTGCCTACTTTGGCACCAACGCCGAATTCGCTTATCATGCGGTTGACGATGACCTCAAGGTGAAGCTCGCCCATGCCGGAGATGATGGTCTGTCCTGTTTCCTCGTTATAACTAACTTTGAAAGTGGGGTCCTCTTCGGTCAGCTTCTGCAGGGCAGTGGTCATTTTATCCTGGTCAGCTCTGGTCTTGGGCTCGATGGAGATGGAGACCACCGGCTCAGGGAAGCGAATTGATTCCAGCAGCACCGGTTCTGAAGCATCACAGAGGGTATCACCAGTGAAAGTATTTTTCAAACCCAGCGTGGCGACGATGCTTCCGGTGTCAGCCTCGTCCACCTCCTCGCGGCGATTGGCGTGCATCAGTAGCAAGCGCCCAATGCGTTCCCGCCTGCCTGTCGTGGAATTCATTACCTGGCTTCCCGCTTTCATGATGCCGGAGTAGACCCTGAGGTAGACCAGCCGGCCAACAAATGGGTCGGAAACAACTTTGAAGGCAAGAGCGGAAAACGGGGCTTCATCGCTGACTGCCCGGCTGACCTCGGCTCCTGATTCGATATCTATCGCCAGCACTGGTGGCATGTCAAGGGGGGAGGGGAGGTAGCTGACAATGGCATCAAGGAGCGGTTGTATGACTTTATTGCGCAGGGCACTGCCGCAGAGAATCGGTACACCTTTATTCTCCAGCGTAACCTTGCGTAGTGCCTGTCTTATCGTGGATGGGCTGACTTCATGGCCCTCGAGGTAGGCTTCCAGGATATCATCGTCGTGTTCAGCCAGTTTTTCTATAAGAGCATGACGGTATTCGTCACAGCGCTTTCGTTCCGATTCCGGGATGTCCGTTTCCACTGGCTCTGTATCAGGCTGGCCGTCATAATGCCAGGCCTTGTTCTCAATGAGGTCGATGATGCCGACAAATGATTCACCGCTGCCCAGAGGGAGCTGAATCGGCAGCGGTTTCGCTTTCAATCGCTTTTCAATCATGGAGATGGTCCGCTTGAAGTTAGCGCCAACGCGGTCCATCTTATTGATAAAGCAAATCCGGGGCACTCGGTAGCGGTCGGCCTGTCTCCAGACCGTTTCCGATTGGGCCTCGACCCCGGCCACACCGTCAAAGACCACCACGCCGCCGTCCAGCACCCTGAGGCTACGCTCCACCTCGGCGGTGAAGTCCACATGCCCCGGTGTATCGATTATGTTGATGCGGTGGTTTTGCCAGTAGCAGGTGGTCGCGGCCGCAGTTATGGTGATGCCACGCTGGCGTTCCTGCTCCATCCAGTCCATTACCGCGGTGCCGGTGTCCACATCTCCAATCTTATAGGTACGACCGGTATAGTACATTATCCGCTCGGTAACGGTGGTCTTACCGGCGTCAATATGGGCAATAATCCCTATATTTCTGATTTTTTCTAAAGGAAAACTTCTTGGCATTGCTTTTGCCTTTGCTGGAGTCGGGTTCTTCGTTGTCATGGTCTTCGTGCTAATGGTCATTCACCTTTTTACCACCGGTAATGGGCGAAGGCGCGGTTCGCCTCGGCCATCCGGTGGGTATCTTCTCGTTTCTTAATTGTGGTGCCTTCACCACGCAGTGCATCAGACAGCTCGTCAGCCAGTCTTTCCGTCATTGATTTGCCTTTTCGGGCCCGCGCCGATTTTAACAGCCAGGTAAGTGCCAGGAAGAGGCCGCGGTCAGGACGTACTTCCACGGGCACCTGATAGGTGGCGCCGCCCACGCGGCGGGGCTTGACCTCGAGCAATGGCGTGGCGTTTTTTATCGCCTGTTCCAGCGCCGTTACCGGGTCTTTGCTCGACCGCTCTTCCAGAATATCAAGAGCATCGTACACAATTCTCTCGGCGGTCCTTTTATTGCCGTGGTTCATTATCTTGTTCACCATTTTGGACACGATTATATTATGATATTTCGGGTCCGGCGCTACTTCTTTTCTTATTGGTTGGGCACGCCTTGGCATTCTATACTCCTATGTTCAGGCCGTTTCCGCCTTCTCTTTTGCCATTTTGCTACCGTATTTGCTGCGACCCTGCCGGCGGTTGGCGACGCCGCTGGTATCAAGTGCGCCACGCACGATGTGATAACGGACGCCGGGTAAGTCCTTGACGCGCCCGCCGCGAATCAGCACCACCGAGTGTTCCTGTAGCTCGTGGCCTTCGCCCGGGATGTAGGCAGTGACTTCCATCTGGTTTGTCAGCCTTACCCTGGCTATCTTGCGCAGTGCCGAATTGGGCTTCTTGGGCGTCATAGTTCTGACCTGAGTGCAAACGCCCCGTTTCTGCGGTGAGCCCTTGCCCTCAATCATCCGGTTTTTCAGCGCGTTGAACGTAAAGCGCAGCGCCGGCGATTTGGTCTTCTTGCTGACCTGTTTTCGCCCTTTATGTATTAGTTGATTTATGGTTGGCAAATCGGTTTCTCCTGCTTACAATTTTAATGGATGAGCCTTGGCTCATCCACAAATTTTTAATGACAGATTGAACCCCTTGGTCCAATCCATCAGCTAATGCTGAAGGCCAGATATCCAAGAGGAAAGTATATCACAGGTTCAAATTAATTGTCAATATCTGCGACAGGCTCGGTTGAACTTATGCCTCACCGAGCAGCCGGCGCATCCCTTCCCCGTGCTTTTTGCACCACTGATAGAGGGTCATCAGGTCCCAGCCAATACAGAAGTGGCGGACACCCATGTCGATGAACTCCCGTGCCTTTTCGAAGTCATCAATCTCCACTCGCGGGTGGACGCCTTTTTTAAGCGCCAGCTCGATTATGTCCCTTTGCTTGCGCTGTATCTCGGCACTGCTCATCTTGCCAGCCCTGCCGGTGTTGACCGAAAAATCGCACGGGCCGAACTGAATCATGTCCAGCTCTTTTATTGAAAGCACCTCTTCCATCTGTTCCACAAGGCTAGCCTTCTCCACCATGATGGTTATGACCGCTTCCCGGAGGGTCCTGACCCAGGTCTCGGTGCCGATATCGAGGACAAAGCCGCTGATGCGCCGTATGACGCAACCCTGAAATCCGTCATCTTCGGGTGTGGCAGCCCTGACCATGCGGATACAATGCCTGACTTCATCCGCCGAGCGGCAGTCGGCAAACAGTATGTTGGGAATGCCGGCGCCGAGCGAGCGGCTGGTGATGAACAGCCGCGGGTCCTGCTCCACTTTCATCATAGAGGACATATGGGGAAACAGGTCCACGGCGCGCGCGAAGTTATCAAGCTGGGGAAGGCTCCAGGTGGCGTACTGTCCGCTCAGCTCGATGTAGTCAAATAAGCCGGAGTGGCCGATAACCTCTACAATCTCGGGAGAAGTGGTGATAACATGGGTGCCAATGGTTGGCTTGCCAGCGTTCAGAAGCTCTCTCAATCGGTTCTTTCTCATCAAAATCTCCTTTTGTGCCGCATTATTTATAATTATAGTAAATAGAAAGCGGTTCTTTTCAGGCTTGCGCCTTGTCAAAAAGTTCGGCGGCCCGATAGGAACTCCTGACCAGAGGTGATGAGGCCACCTCGGCGAAACCCATCTCCCGGCCGATGGCTTCATATTTGGCAAACTCCTCCGGAGTAACAAACCTGCTCACCGGGTGATGTTGGGCGGAGGGCTGTAAGTATTGCCCGATGGTCAGCAGGTTGCAGTTAGCTTCTCTCAGGTCATGCATCACCTCGACGACCTCTTCCGTGCTCTCGCCCAGCCCGAGCATAAGCCCGGACTTGGTGGTGATTTTGATATTCAGGTTCTTTACTGTGTAGAGAAGCTCCAGTGAGCGGGCATAGTCCGCCCCCCTTCTCACCCCGGGGTAGAGGCGGGGAACCGTTTCCACGTTGTGGTTGATTACCTGGGGGCCGGATTCCACCACCGTTCGGATAGCCTCCTCCGAACCGCGGAAATCGGGGACGAGGACCTCGACTATTATATTGGCCGCGCTTTTCCGGAGCAGGGCAACCGTTCGGGCAAACTGGGAAGCACCGCCATCGGGCAGGTCATCTCTGGTGACGGAGGTGATGACAACGTAGCTCAGTCCGAGCTTTTGCACCGCCTCAAGCAGGTGTTTCGGCTCTGCCTCATCAACGGGCTCGGGAAGCCCCTTCTTCACCGCGCAGAAGGTGCAGCAACGGGTACATATGTCTCCCAGAATGAGAAACGTGGCGGTACCGGCCGTGAAGCATTTGCCGATATTCGGGCAAAGCGCGCTCTGGCAGATGGTATGGAGATTCAGCCCGTCCAGCAGGCCATGCATGGATGACATAACGCCGGGGTCAGCGAGCCTCTGTTTGAACCAGGGTGGCAGTCTTCCTCTCATCATAAGTTTCCGTAACTGAGTTATCCGCGAATTTAAGTTGAACTTCAAAGACGTCAGCGAAATAGGACAGCAAGCGCCTGGTCACTTCGCCTGTGGATAGCTGGTATCCGAGCAGGCGCGCCATTGAAGTTGCCGTTTTATTGGTGAAACCGCAGGGGTTTATCAGCGAAAAATGGTTGAGGTCAGTGTTTACATTCAGAGCAAAGCCGTGCATGGTAATCCACTTATGTATGCGCAGCCCGAGGGCAGCAATTTCTTCATCGTTCACCCAGACGCCGGCATGGCTGGGGTCGCGCTCCGATTTAATGCTGTAGTCGGCCAGCGTCCTGATGAGCATCTCTTCCAGGTGGTGGACATATCGGTGGGCATCGCGATTACGCTCTCGCAGGTCGAGGATTGGATAGCCGACAATCTGACCGGGGCCGTGGTAGGTAACGTCACCGCCGCGGTCGGTTAAGATTAAAGACACGCCTGCGCTGGCTAACTCTGTCTGTGATACGAGGACGTTTTCCAGCTTGCCCGCCTTGCCGACGGTGATGGTTGGCAGGTGCTCAAGGAGAAGTAATGTATCGGCTATCTGGCCGTTTACTCTCTTCTCAAGCAGCTCTTTTTGTAGCTCATAGGCCTCGCGGTATTCAATTTGTCCCAGTTGGCGAACTACACACTGCATAACTTGCCCCACAGTATTTTTCTACCGATTCTTCGATGGATAATGTATTGTCTCGCCGGTGACATCGAGGGCGGCCTCATGCATGGCTTCGGAGAGGGAGGGATGGGCATGCAGGGTGGCGACAATATCCGGCACAGTGGCTTCCATTTTCATAGCGAGCGTGGCTTCGGCGATAAGCTCGGTGGCCCGTGGCCCGAGGATATGAACACCGAGAATCTGGTTGTACTTTTGTTCGGAGATGATTTTAATCAGGCCGCGTCGCTCCCCCAGTATGGTGGCGATGCTGTTGGCGGAGAAAGGGAACCGTCCCGTTTTTATCTCATAGCCCTGCGCTTTTGCCTCTTCTTCGGTAAGACCAACGCTGGCCAGTTCCATGAGGCTGTGTGCAAATCTGGGCACTGCATCATAATTAATGGTCGCGCTTCGACCCAGGGCATTCTCGGCGGCGATGATTCCCTCTTCCATGGCGACGTAGGCGAGCATTATGCCGCCGCAGACATCTCCCGCGGCGTAAATACCGGGGACGCTGGTCTCCATGCGCTCGTTAACCTGGATGGCGCCTTTGTTTATATTTATACCGGCTTCCTCAAGACCCATGCCATCCGTGTTCGGTCGGTATCCCACGGCAATGGCGACCATTTTCGCCTCCAGCTTCCTTTCCGTTTTGCCGTCCGAGATGGTGGCAGACTTGCCGCCGGCGCTGTCTTCTATCCCGGATACCTTGGTGCCTTCGTAGAGCTGGACACCATCGTCCTGGAGTGCTTTGGCCAGTATGGCAGTCAGTTCAGCGTCCTCCAGGGGCAGGATATGAGGCAGCATCTCTACCACGCTTACCTGGCAGCCGAGCTTGGCCAGAATGGTGGCCATTTCAATGCCGATAACCCCGCCGCCAATCATAATCAGGCCTTTGGGGACGCTTTCCATGTTGAGGATTTTTTCGGCGCTTATGATGCCGGACAGACTGTCCGCCCCTGGAATGGGCAGGGTAATGGGCTTGCCACCGGCAGCCAGTATTATCTTCTGCGCCTGAATGACCTGCTTCTCTCCTCCTCCGCTCTCGATTTCCACCTGGAGAGAAGGGAGTAATCTGGCGCGACCGGCGATTATCTCCACCTTATTACCTTTGAGCAGGCTCTCCACGCCTGATACATGAGTTTTTATAACAGTATTCTTGCGTGCCTGCATTTTAATCAGGTCAGCGCGGACATTCTGAGCGGTGATGCCGAACTGCTCTGATTTCTTCATGGTATCGTAGAGCTCGGAGCTGTGCAGCAGCGTTTTCGATGGTACACACCCGCGGTTGAGGCAGGTCCCGCCCAGCGCATCCATCTCGATGATGGTGGTACTGCCGCCGAGCTGCGCCGCCTTGATTGCCGCCACGTAACCCGCTGGTCCACCACCTATGATGACCAGGTCTCTTTCTTCCACAAAATACCTCCGGTAAATAGCGAAATAGCTGATTTAGCTCCGGTTAACTCTATCCTGCCAGGTCGTCAACCGCCTGCTGTACCAGCTGCAAGTAGGCCAGGGATGGCCCGCCGCCCATCTGCACAGCCACCCAGCCAGCTTCCATGACTTCTTCCTTGGTGGCACCATGGGACAGGGCGCCCTTCACGTTGGCCGCGATGCACCAGTGGCAGTGTTCGGTAACGGCAATGCCCACGGCAATGAGGTATTTGTATTTCTGTTCCAGTGCCCCCGGGGCTTTGGCAGCCTGAGACAGTGCGGAGAACGCCTGCCTCTGCTGGGGCCATTCCCTTTGAAAGCGTGCCACGTTGGCTTCAAATTCTTTGGCGACTTCTTTCATGTTTTCCATTTTGATTTACCTCCGCTTGAATAAATTGCCATATAATCAATCAGGCTAAGAGCAGCGTCGGGTTCTCCAGGGCACTGACCAGGCTCGAAATGAAACTGGCGGCCACGGCGCCGTCAATAACCCGGTGGTCATAGGTCAGGCTGTAGGTCATAATCGGTCGGGCGACAATCTGGCCTTCCCTGACCACGGCCCGGTCGGTAATCGCCCCTACACGCAGGATTGCCGATTCCGGCTGGTTGATGATAGCGGTTTCAAAAGTCCAGCCGCTGCCCAGAGCACCTAGGTTGGTCAGAGTGAAAGTGCCGCCGGTGATTTCATCGGCGCTCAGCTTGTTCTCCTTTGCCTTTTCGACAAGCAGCTTTATCTCTTTGCTGATGTCAACGATTGACTTCTGGTTGGCGTTCTTTACGACCGGAACGATGAGCCCGTTTTCCAGAGCGGTTGCTACGCCGACGTTAATATCTTCCCAGACTTTTATCTCTTTATCCACGATGCTGGCGTTGACCTTCGGGTGGTCGCGGAGTATGCGGGCGATGGCGAAGACGAGAATGTCAGTGTAGGTAACGCGGGTGCCGAGAGTGTTCTCCTGGGCTTTCAGGTTGTTGCGCAGCGAGACAATCTCTGACATATCGATTTCACCCATCGCGGTAAGTTGGGCCGATACGGCGAGGCTCTGGTGCATACGCTCGGCGATGGTGCCCCTCATTCCGGTGAGCGGTATGGTCTGTTTGACTCGTCTTTCTCCGGTGGTTTCCGCTGGAGCTGCTGCCGCTGGGGCTGGTGCCGTCTTTTTATCGGCAATCGCCTTTTCGATATCCTCGCGGACAATTCTACCGTTCGGTCCGGTGCCAGCCACCTGGGTAATATCTATGGCATTTTCCTCGGCCAGCTTACGGGCCACCGGCGAGATGCGGATGCGCTCTTCGCCACCCGTTGCCGCGGCGGCTTCTTTGGGCGGTGCTGCCTCGGTCTTTGGAGCCTCGGCGGCCACAGGTTCGGTTGCCTTCGCTGCTTCTATCGGCTTTCCCGCTGGCATCTCTTTCTGCACCTTGGCCAGTTCTTCCGGGGTTTCCGCGAGCATGCCGATTACCTGGCCGGCCGCGGCCAATTCCCCCTCTCCCATAATGATGTGGAGCAGGCCTGCACCTGGTGATTCAACTTCGGACATGACCTTCTCCGTCTCGATGACCACCACGACCTGGCGTTCTTCCACCTGGTCCCCTTCCTTGGACTTCCATTCAATGATGGTGGCATCGGCTACTGCCATGCCAATGCGAGGTATTTTTATTTCCGTTGCCATATCTTCCCTCTCTGATATTTAGTTTCTGAAAAAGCCCTGTTTGGCCGCCGCACGGACGGTTTTTTCGATGTCGACCACAGATGGGCCATCATGTTGAAGTCGAATTTTAACCTCGTCGGTGTCCCTGACCGTGACCTCCCGTTCCCCATCCAGCGCGATAACTGAAGGTTTGTGGTTCACCGCCACTTCATCACCGGGTTCAAGCAGTTTCCATTCCTGGATTCCGACTTCCTGGACAACGCCGGGCAGCACAGCTGCTTTCACTTTGAGGTGGCCATTGCCCAGTCTGAGGTACATTCCCTGAGCGTCATTGGGACCGATGGGGTGTATATTGCCCCCGATGGCTGTCATACCTAAATTGATTGGTTCGGCTCTGGTACAGATTATCTGCCGTATTTCCGATAACTCCCAGATAGCCCGGGCACCGGTGAATAGTTGACTCAACACTACCACGTCAACCAGGGCCATGTCAATCTCATGCCCGTCGTTGATGACGACGAGGCGTTTCTGAATTTTGATTATATCCCGGTCATCAAGCAGCTTCCGGGCGGTTATGCCTGCAGCGATGCCGGCCGTTGTGGATTCCACCATTGCGGGAAAGACATTGTTGGTACCAGTGGAAACCGGGACCAGTGGAATGTCACCGCTTTTCTTGGCCACGTCGCGGTTGGTGCCGTCTCCACCCAGGGTAACAATGCATCCCACGCCCTGCTCACCCATCAGTTCCGCGGCCCGCGTGGAGTCTCCACTGGTGTAGCTAATCGGCATATCAAGTATGCTGAACCTGGCGTTCAGCTTTTCTCTGCCAATGCCATCCACGGCGCGCTCGCCCAGGCCATAGTAATCGGGCATGACCAGGATTTCATCGACCCCGATGGCGTCAATGCCCATAATAATCCGGCGCAGCTGATTGGTCTTTTCATTATTGTCCATTATGCTGGCGTAGCCGACCAGTCGTCTGATGTCCTTGCCGGAAGCCGGATTGGCAATTATACCTACTTTGCTTACCACACAAACTTCCCTGTACAATCCACCTATTTTATCAAATGGCAGTTGACGCAACTGGGCATCGGCTTGCCTGCCAGTGCCGCAATGACATTTTCCGCTGCCATTATGTCCATCTTCACTCGTGACAGTGCCGAGGCGCCGGCGATGTGCGGGGCAATGATAATATTGTCCAGCTTGAGTAGCGGGTCATCTGGTTCTATGGGTTCCACCTCGGTAACATCTATCGCGGCCGCGTGTATCTTTTTGCTCTTCAGAGCTTCATACAATGCCTTCGGGTCTACCAGTCCTCCACGGGCGGTGTTGACCAGTATCGCCGTTGGTTTCATGGCAGCAAATTCTCTGGCACCAATCAGGTGTCTGGTCTCGTTGTTCAGCGGCACGTGGATGGTGACGTAGTCGGCCATGCCAAGCATTTTATGCAGGTCGGGAATGTACTCGGCACCGAGCTCTTTTTCAAGCGGGTTGCGCACGACGTCGTAATAGATAATCTTCATGTCGAAACCGCGCGCCCGACAGGCAACTTTGGCGCCTATCCTGCCCAGTCCGACGATGCCCAGTGTTTGCTCGTAAACATCGTGGCCAAGATACGGGCTATCCATTGGGCCGAATCTCTGCCAGCCTCCGTTCATGGTCGTGTTGACCGCTTCCACGAGCTGTCGTGCCGAGGCCAGCAGCAGGGCAATGGCGAAATCGGCGGTGCTGTCGTCGACGCCGCGGGGCGCGTTGCTCACCCGTACGCCTCTCCGGGCACATTCTTCGGTGTCTATCAGGTCAAAGCCGATGGCGCGCTGGGCTATTACCTTTACTTTTGGCGCATGGTCCAGATACTCACCATCTACCTTATCCTGCCAGACAACCAAACCGTCGGCATCAGCAATTTTTGGGAAAAGCTCTTCGCGGCTCAGTGCTTCATCTTCCTGCCAGGCACCGACCTCGAAGTGCTGCTTGAGCAAGTCAACGGCCTCTGGACTTATCCTTCGGGTAATGAAAACTTTAGGCATTATAACCTCCTGCCATTAATATTGTTTTATACCTGAGTCCGTCAGTTTATCGCATCGGGAAGTAGGGGTTCTTGCCCGCCGCCGCTAGCGGAATGCCGATGACAAGGTCAGCATCCATGAGCTTGATTCTGCGGGCGGAAGCGCCGATGGAATACATGATGCGGTTGTCAATATTCAACTCGCTGGCGGTCTTAACCGCCGAGCCAAGAGCGATGCCCAGGTCAATGCTCTGCATGTGGCACATCGGGCCGCGCATCATGCCCCAGTCTTTTTTATTCGCCTTCACCATACCCGGGCAGTCCATGCCGCAGGCACCGCAGTTCAATGGGTCAGCAATACGCTTGGGTTCGCCGGTGACGCCGATGAGCACCACCGCTGCCGATTGCCTGACATGCCCGGCATTTCGTTTGAAGAAGGCGAGCCTTTCCGGGTCTTCGCCAGAAATATCTTCCATGCTTGCGGCCAGTTTCTCCAATTCCTTCGGTTCATGCAGGATGAGTGTTTTAACTGAGTCCAGCCCTCTGGTTTTGGGGGCGGTGCGGGCACTGACCGCCATCAGTTTGGCGGCGGTCAGAAGTCCATCCTTTTCCGCTTCATTTGAACCTATAGGCATGTTACAAGCCTCCGTCCGGTGTGTATTCCTCTTGGGCTCTATCTGATAGTTTTAACATACAATTGATTAATCATCGACTTCTAAAATAATTCCACCTGAGAAAAGTCTTTGCATTCGGGAAAAGGTGCATCACTTCCAAAATGGCCCTGCCTCAGCCACCTCTGCTCACTCGCCCCAGCTTCCCATATCTGCAATTGCTTGGTCGAGGACAGCAACCGCGTTTTCGGCGTTACGCAGGTCGGCCACTTCGGTCGGAGAGTGGCTGTACCTCCGGGCCGCCACAAACATGAAAGTCGACTCAATATCCGGGTTCACTTCGTACGCAATGTTATGGTCGGACCATATGCCGGTGCTCACATCAACGTGGAAGGGGATATTCTGTTTTTTGGCCGCGTCAATCAACAGCTGGTTCAAACGGGGGCTGGCGAAGTTGACTTTGGCAGGGTAGGGAGTTGTGGGCTGGGTAAAAGCTAGTCGGCGCACGCCCAGGCCGGTGCGCATTGGGACCGTGCGCTGGATGTCAGGCTTGGCATCTTGGGCGAAGCCGGTGTCCAGAGCAATGAACCAGTCAGGTGTTACCTGCCGTAGAAAATGCTTGACGCCGAAGCTACCTATCTCCTCCTGAACCGAACCGACGAAATAGATGTCATGCTTCGGGGGGTTGTTCAGCTTTCGGGCTAGCTCGATAAGAACGGCGCAGCCCACCCGGTCATCAATGGAGTGACTCGCCAGTATAGTTTTATTGTCGTCAAGCCAGCGCGGCGGACAGTCATAGACGATGGGGTCGCCCACCGAGACGAATTCCTGTCGGTCACCAACGTCTATCCACAGGGCACCTGTTTCACGGCTGCCAACGGTGCTGCTGGCGCAGACAACTCCGGGGATGTCCCGTTCGGCACCGAGTATGAGCACCGGTGCACCGGGCAGATTGCCAAAGTCAATCCAGCCTATCTTGTCAAACCAGACAAACTCATCGACCTTCATCACCACCATGCTGACTTGGTCCAGATGTGCTACCAGCGCCAGCGAGTGCTTTCCCTCTGTCCCTTTCTTTCTGGCGATGAGATTACCTATCTTATCAATGTAAATCTCATCAACGTGGTCCTTGAGCATCTCTTGGAGCCGATTGGCTACCCGACTTTCAAAGCCGACAGGGCCGGGAATCTGTACCAGTTCATAGACCAAATCATTAATCATGACCAAACTCTGTTCTAATAGTTAGTTGAAAGTGACCATCAAGTAAAAATCATAGCATTGCCCTTTTAAGGTGTCAAACCTGCTGCCTGTTTAGCAGCCTCAATAAACGAGTTTAATGTGTGACTGTATTTGTGTTATACTTTGCCTTGGGCCAGCGTAGCTCAGGGGTAGAGCAGCGGTTTCGTAAACCGCTGGTCGTCAGTTCGAATCTGACCGCTGGCTTGGTGATTTCAGGGAATGGAACGATAATGACCGGCCTGCTCTTTGGAACGGCAGGAACTCCTCGCAGTACCCGGCCGCCATCAACCGTTGGTGGCATTGAACGTATTGCAGAGCTGGGGCTGGGATGTATGGAGATTGAGTTTGTGCGGGGAGTGAAGATGGGGGAGACGGCAGCCCGACTGGTTGGTGAGACGGCAGTTCGAACCGGGGTGAGGTTATCGGCGCATGCTCCCTATTATATAAACCTAAACTCACAGGATATCGAGAAGGTAAGGGCCAGCCAGAGTCGTATTTTGCAGACAGCGCGTATTGCTGCTCTCTGTCATGCGGAAAGCGTGGTCTTTCATCCTGCATTTTATATGGGGCAGCCGTCGGAAACCGTCTACGAGACGGTAAAGCAACACCTTGCTGAAGTATTGAGCCAGCTTGAGCGCGAGGATATTCAGATATGTATCAGGCCCGAAGTAACCGGAAAAAGCAGTCAGTTTGGCACCATCGAGGAGTTAGTGAATCTCAGTGCCGGCCTTACAGGGGTATCACCCTGCATTGATTTTTCTCACTGGCACGCCCGCACCGGGAAATTCAATTCCTATCCTGAATTTGAGGCTATTTTGCTTCAATTGAAGCAGCGTCTGGGCGATGAGGCGCTGGAAAATATGCATATTCATGTCTCCGGCATTAACTACGGTCAAAAGGGCGAACTGAACCATCTCAATCTGGAAGAGTCTGATTTCAGGTATAAAGAACTGCTCGGCGTATTGAAAGATTACGATGTCAAAGGTATGCTGATATGTGAAAGTCCAAACCTTGAAGAAGATGCGCTGCGGCTGCAGGCGGCCTATAATGGTCTTTGATTGCCAGCGGCTGAAAACGTTGTGATATATTGTGGTATAATGCATATAGAGATAATGTCGGGAGTGAGATGTGAAACCTAACTGGAAGAGGAGCAGCTTGATTTACATCGCCATACTGTTGGCGGCGGTGGCGTTGTTCTCCTATTTGCTGCCATCGGCGAATAAACCTGAGGAAGTACCCCTCAGCGAGGTAATCGCCATGTCGCAGAACAAGGAAATCACCGAGATAACGGTGGAGGATGACCTCCTGATAATAACTACGGTTGACGATACGGAGGTGCGAGCCTTCAAAGAAAGCAATGCCACCATATATGAAATTGAGGGGCTCAACCTTGAAGGCATCGTGGTAAACATCAAAGGGTCTTCAGGTATTAACTGGGGCAGCCTTATGCTGAATTTCCTGCCACTCATTATATTTGGCGGTCTGCTGTTCTTCCTTTTCCGCCAGGCAAGAGGGGCAAATAACCAGGCAATGAGTTTTGGGCGGAGCCGCGCCCGCCTTTTCCCGGCCAATCGGCCCACGGTAACCTTTGGCGATGTGGCCGGCGTGGAAGAAGCCAAGCAGGAACTGATGGAAGTAGTGGAATTTCTTAAATCCAGGGAAAAGTTTCAGGCGCTGGGCGCGCGTATCCCGAAAGGGGTATTGCTCGTCGGACCTCCAGGTACAGGCAAGACACTGATGGCGAGGGCGGTCGCTGGCGAGGCTGATGTGCCGTTCTTCTCAATCAGCGGCAGCGAATTTGTGGAGATGTTTGTTGGCGTTGGCGCTTCAAGGGTGCGCGATCTCTTTGACCAGGCGAAGCGCAATGCGCCCTGCATCATCTTCATTGATGAGATTGACGCGGTGGGGCGACACCGCGG
>Ga0209427_10004267_pt1 | contig 16539 bp, 12 predicted proteins | sample DeeMarSWOR136_30_FD_187465 | JGI IMG/M metagenome (GOLD analysis project Ga0209427, IMG submission 187465) | Marine sediment microbial communities from White Oak River estuary, North Carolina - WOR-1-36_30 (SPAdes) (version 2) | ecosystem: Environmental > Aquatic > Marine > Intertidal zone >...
TGTTAAGAAAATAAGTGAAGGTCAACAACTCGACATGGAATTTGAAAAAAGAAAGAATGTTGCTGAGGATGAATATATCACTATGATACTTAAAAAAACAGCAGTGCTCTTTATGTATTCTGCTGAGGCAGGCGCTATTTTAGGAGGGGGTACAAGAGATCAAGCTAATGCTCTAAGTGAATATGGAAAATCCCTTGGTCTGGGTTTTCAGATTCATGATGACTATCTTGATATGAGTAGTGATGAGAAGACACTTGGGAAGGATATAGGAAATGATATTAGAAATGGTAAAAAAACACTTATCGCAGTTCACTGCTTAAACACTGCCTCTGGTGATGATAAAAAACTTCTAGAGAAAATATTTGGAAATAAAAATGCATCAGAGGAGGAAGTTAAACAAGTTTATAAATTATTTATTAAACTTAAATCAATTGAACATGCAAAAAATACTGCTATGAAGTATTGTGAAAAAGCCAAGAAATCACTTGAATTACTACCAAACTCAGATGCAAAACAGATTCTTCTTGAACTAGCGGAATACTCAATAAAAAGAGAGAAGTAATGTATTATGTCAACTGATAAAATACAAAAAACTGCGAGAGTATTTGCTCTTCAAAATGCTATACGGTTTAATGGAAAAGCAAATTCTAAAGCTGTTGCAGGAAAAGTAATTGCTGCTTTTAAAGATGAAAAAATATCTCCTACCGAAATATATAAGATTTCAGGTTCTGCATGTTTGGAAGTTAATAAGATACCAGTTGAACAGCAAATAGCTGAACTTGAGAAACTTGCTCCAGAATTACTTAAGAAAGAAAAGAAAGAAAGAGATTTCACACTACCAGAACTTCCTAATGCAGAAAAGGGAAAGGTTGTAACTCGTTTCCCACCTGAACCCAATGGATATCTACATATCGGCCATGCTAAAGCATCAATTGTTGATCATGAATATGCAAGGATGTATAATGGAAAGTTCATCCTCCGTTTTGATGACACAAATCCCGAGAATGCACAACTTGATTTTTATAAGGGTCAAAAGGAAGATCTAAGATGGCTTGGAATTGAATGGGATGAGGAATATAACACATCAGATCATCTTGATAAGCACTATAAACTTGCAGAACAGTTAATAAAGCAAGGAGATGCCTATATCTGTCGATGTGCGCCAGATGTTATAAAAGAGGGACGTTATAGTGGTAAAGAATGTAAGTGTAGAAATTCTTCATATAGCGAAAATATTGACTTTTGGAAGGAGATATTATCTTCTTCAACAGATGATTATATTCTGAGGCTTAAAGGTGATATGACTTGTACGAATACAGCGATGCGTGATCCGACTCTTTTTAGAATTATCGATAAGGAGCATCCTATACAAGGAAAAAAGTATCGAGTATGGCCAACCTATGATTTTGCAGGAGCTATTGAGGATAGTACAAGTGGTGTGACTCATCCTTTTAGAACAAAGGAATATGAGCTTCGCGATGAATGTTATTTTAAACTACTCGAACTTCTTAAACTTAGAAAACCTCATCTTATGGAATTTGCCCGTCTATCAATTGAGGGAATGCCTGTTTCAAAACGAAAAATTAAACCTTTAATTGAAAATGGTATAGTTACTGGATATGACGATATCAGACTTCCAACATTAAGAGGACTAAAAAAAAGGGGTATTTTACCTAAGGCCATCAAACAATTTGTTTTAGAACAAGGTATTTCTAAGGTTGAATCCTCGGTGACTTTTAGTCTTGTTGAAGCGGCCAACCGGAAACTAGTTGATCCTATAGCAAGAAGATATTTTTTTGTTAAAAATCCTGTTAAACTTGTTGTTGATAATGCGCCTATAAAATCAAAAAAAATCAATTTACATCCAACAAATCAAGACCTTGGAAACAGAATTATTGATACCAATAAAATTTTTTATATTCAAAAATCAGATGCAGATGAGTTAAAAATAGGTGAGATTTTTAGATTAAAAGATCTTTATAACGTTAAGGTTACACAAAAAAATGATGAGATTCTTGGCGAATATGTTGGTGATAATTTAATACCTGATTCAGCTAAAATTCAATGGACAACTGATAAATTTATTAAAATAAGTATTTTTGTTCCTCATATATTATTTATTAATGATGAATTTAATAGAGATAGCCTTGAAAAAATAGAAGGTTTTGCAGAAGAAGCTGTTTTGCAATTAAAAAATAACGACATTATTCAATTTGAAAGATTTGGTTTTGTAAGAATTGAAAACATTAATAATAAGATAACGGGTTTTTTTGCGCATAAGTAAACTTTTTAAGTTGATAATTGTTTTATTCTTTTAACCTATAAGGAAAATATTGATGGGATGTCTATGCTAATCTTTAAAAAGATGATATTAGGTTTAGTTATGCTAATATTTATACAATTTTTAGTGATTGAAACTGTTTTAGCAGATACTATCAGACCTACTTTTGATACCGTTGGAATATCAATTGCAATTATTGTAGCTGCAATAGCAACTATTATTGCATTTTTTACTCTCGGTGGCATTAAATATGTTACACCTGAGAATGTATTAAATACAGAAGTTAGAAAAAATTTGTATAATTACATTGATGAATCACCTGGCTCTCATTTACGGGAAATTGCAAGGGAACTTGATTTAAAACCTAGTAATGCAGCTTGGCATTTACGTAAACTTGAACAAACGAATCTTGTTAGGAGCAGAATTATTGGAGGAAAAAAAGTTTATTATCTTGTTGATGGTGGTATTGAAGCAAGAAGAGAAGCAATTGCTGAGTCTATTCTTAGAAATAAAAATGCATATAATATAATGGTTTATTTAACAGATCATCCTGGTAAACATTTACTTGAAATTGCTAATGCCTTGGATTTAAATCATCATACAGTTAAATGGCATATTAAAAAAATGTATTTGGCAGAATTAATTGAGGGTGATACAAGCAATTCTGCATATCCTGTTTATTATCCCACTGAAATTGGAGTGCAGTCGATAAGAAATTATTCTTATAATAAGAAAGCAATCACAGCTTCTTAATTAAATTGATTTTAAGCACTATAATAAAATTTTGTTAGTATTATTTAGATTCTACCAACATCTGTTACTTCAGCACTATCAACATTTTCAATCTTGGTAATTACTTCAACTATCGGATCAAGTCCACCTGCATCATCTGGTATTAAAACAGTGACATCTAAACCTCTGAGTCCAAAAGCTATATTTTTAATATTTATTCTACCTAGTTTTGCTGGTGGTTTAACTACTTTTTTTATATCTTCTATAATCTTCTGTAGTTTTTCATCACTTATTACTTCACCCGGCATTACACGTATAAGACCTATTACTTCCCCCATTATTTTTCCTCCTTTACGGTCCAGTAAATCCGCATTTTAAACAAACATATTTTACACTTTGTTCTCTGCAATTGTCGCATCTTCCAATTATTTCATCACACATTGGACATGGAAAGGTTGTAGATCCATGTGAAAGTAATCCTTTACCGCAAGAACTACATTTTTCTGTCTTTTTCATAGGAGGTGGGAAATACTATAACCATTTTTAAATGTGACGGCTTAGAAAGTTTTACTTACATTCACTATTTTCATCATGTTTCTTAAGAACTTCCATTGAAAATGATGCAACTGATTTAAAAATTCTATATTGAAAAATTGCTCCTGCTATAAGATTCATATGAAAGCTAATAAACCTATGCAAAATAATAAAAACACCGATTAAGGTACTTGATGAAGTACCAATTAAAACTCCATAAAGACCATACAAACTAACTTCGGCAACTCCTGAACTTCCAGGAGTTAAGGGTAACATAATTATTACTAGTAATATAATTTGTGCAACATATGATTCCAGGAAAAATGGCGGTAAACCCAGTCCAAGTAGTATAAAAGATGGTATTAAAAATCCAACTGACCAAAAAATAACAGTCAAAATACTAGCTAAAAACAATGATTTTTTATTTTGCTCAGTAAAACAATGCATGCTTTTATGAAATTCATCAACTTCATAGTTTATTCTCTGAATAATTTTACCTTCACTTTCCTTTTTGAAAAATCTTCGGAATTTTTTACTAAGATAAATTAAGAAAGCTTTTGTTTTGCTAGGATTTATTATAGAATAAATGAATAATAAAATTAGCATAATAAATATAATTACTCCAATAGTCAGTCCAATGCTAACTACGCCTAGGTCTTTTACATCTTTAAAAATAAATAATGCAATTGGAATCATGATTAAAATAAAAATCCCGTCAATAAGTCTTTCACCAAGAACAGCTGCTGTTGCACAACCGTAAGTCATTCCATTTTTATTTAGAAGATAAATTCTAACTGGTTCACCTCCAGCCATGGAAGGTGTAATACATGCAAGAAACAAGTTTGCAATAACAATTTTTATTGATTTCAATAAACTAATTTTTACATTTTTATCCATGGCATTAGCAAGAATTTTTAATCTAGCGCCCCATAAAATCCAATAAAGAATATTTAAAAAAATTGCAAAAAGAAAAAATTCATATTTTATTGAAATTCTGGATAGCTGATCTAATGTTTTAGCATCAACTGTAAAAAACAAAATAACAATAATAATAGAAATACTTAATGTAATACTAATTATCATTGGAATTTTTACAGTTTTTGATGTTTTATTCTTATTCACATACGTGTTATTTATAAATTATATATTTTACTTATGGTTATTTCAAAGATTTAAACAAAAAACCTTATCTTTAGAAAATTATTATCCAAAATAATAATGTTGATCTTATGAAAAAACTACCATATAAAAAATACATTAAAACAATGGGATATGCATTTACTAATTATGTATCTAGAGATTGTATATATCCGTTTTATGCTTCATACAAAGTTACTCATAAATGCGGTTTAAAATGTGAATTTTGTAATGTATGGATGGAAAAAACACCTGATCTTAAAAAAGAAGATGTTTTTAAGGTAATTGATAATATAGCAAATTCAAGTATCATAGTACTTAGTATAGAGGGAGGAGATCCATTAATTAGAAAGGATCTTGGTGAAATTTTAAAGTATGCACATAAGAAACCGTTTATTTTGTTTTTTACAACAAATGGTCATCTTCTTGATAAAAGACCTATGAAAGAATATGGTAAAAACATAGATTTTTTACACATTAGTATTGATGAAGGTCATAAGAATCTGAATTTTTTAGATAGACTAGAAGAATTTCAAAGTTATGGACCGGAAATTTGCATACAGATAGTTGTTACAAAAGAAACATTAACTGTTCTTGAAGAGAAAGTTAAAAGAATTTATGAAGTAAATGCTAGAACTGTTGTTATGCCTGCTTGTCATTTAGATGGAACAGAGGATTTTTATCCTAATCCAAAGGATTTTAAAAAAGAAATAATCAGACTTAAAAAGAAATATCCAAATACAATCACAACACCTAAAGGATTTTTAAACAATATTGATAAAGAGCAAGGATGTTCAACTTCATCAATTATTATTGATTCCGATGGTGGTTTATTTTATCCATGCAGAACTGTTGGAAAAAGATTATATAACTTCACAGAAGACTCTTTTATGAATTTTTTAAAAACAGACACTGCAAAGCAGGCAAGAGATGAAATGAAAAATTGTAAAAGAAGTTGTGGTTGGTATCAATATTTTGCAACAGATGTTTTTTCTTCACCTATTTCATTTGTTTCATCTTTTAGTCCATATATATTCAAGTAAAAAAATTTTATTAGTTACTTTTTCGTTTGTTCTATTACTGATTTATAAAGTTCTTCAGTTTTTTTAGAAATTCTATTCCAGCTATGATTATCCTCAACAAATTTTCTGGCTGATTTAGCCATATTATCAGCAAAATTTTTGTCATTTAAAATCTGTGCACATTTTTCAGCAATTTCTTCCTCCGTGTATTTTTCTAGAATTAAACCTCGTCCTTCATCTAAGATTTTTTCTGCATTACCAACACCTGAGGAAATAACTGGTAGTTCACAAGCCATGGCTTCCATTATTGTTAAACTTGCATTTTCTCCTCTAGATGGAAAAACAACAACATCTGCTGCTCTAAGATAATCTATTAGTTCTTCATCTGGTAAATAACCAGTCATAATAATATCGTTATCATGTGCACTCATTTTATTTAGTTTATCAAAATCTGTTCCAGTACCAATTATTACTAATTTAACATTACTAACTTTTTCTTTAACGAATTTAAAACTTTTTATTAACAAATCGACATTTTTCTGGTAATGTAATCTACCAAAATAAACAATAATTTTTTGATTTAAAAATTTATTTTTAATCCTTGATTTTCCAGGTGAAAATCTTTTTGTATCAACTCCATTTGGAATATAAATGAGTTTATCTGAATTTACACCCCAAGCTTTAAATGTGGGGATATAATCTTCATTTACACATATTATTTTATCAACATTTTTTGAAATAAATAAAGTCATTTTTCGAATAAAAGTATTATAAATAACTCCAATTCCCTTATTTAATTTAACATCTAATAAATAATGCGTTGTCATAATCAACGGGAATTTCTTTTTTCTAAGTAGACCATATAAAAATGTGAAAAGAGGACTATGAAAATGAACAATTTCCACTTTACGTTGTTTTAGTAGTTTTTCAAGCATTTGATAAGAACCAGGTGGATTAATAAAAAAGATATCCCATATAGATTTTAATAATGGTATATGATAGTAAAGTTTTCCATTTTCTTTTTGATAACCAATTCTTCTTGTATTTCCTGTAATAATAACAATATCTGCATCTATTGTCTTTATAAGTTCAACTACGTGAGTATATGCACCACCTTCTTTATATGTTGTAATCTCAGCTATGTTCATATTAATCTAAATTCATTTTTTTAATTAATGTATGGTAAATATATTTCTTCGATATAAGTCCAATTAATTTTGTATAATTCTGCCCATCTTAATGATTCGTTGGTTAATGCATTAATTTCTTTTGATTCATTTCTATATATCAGCTCAAATGGTTGTTTTTTAAATTTATCATAAGCTGCGGTCCAAGTTTCATTTGTCATATATTTAATTATACCAAAATAAACATGAACAACATCATTTTTCATTTTATCATCTAATATTATATGAGTGATATGACTATGGTTTTTACCTATGCCAATTAATTCATCAATGTATTCATCAAGTTTTTCTGCTTCCCATAACTCAATGGTTTCATCCTTGGTTGTATTAAAACCATATGATTCTGTTAATCTTGCAAGGCGATGATCTGAAGCTATCATACTACTATTTTTATCCAAATTTTCAGACATCCATTTAACAACATTGACATCCTCATTTGTTATTTCTTCAACTGCTACATTCAATGAACTGTATGAGACATAAACTGTTGATGCTAATGATAAAACAAGAATAATGACTATAAATAAAAAAGCAAATCTAATAGTTTTAGAAATTTTTATCCATCTAAATAATCTACTAAAACTTTGAGTTTTTTTAATAGTTAAATTTGAAAGTAATTTTTTATAATTTGGATCTGAAAAAATACCTCCAAGACCATATACTGCTAAAACAGCTATTGGAGTCATTATATATTCAATATGTCTATCTGGTAAAATTACATGATTATTTGTCACTAGTGCAAAAAAAAGTGAAATTAATACTGCTAAGAACCAACCGCAAATAAATAATCCTTTTTTTTGTTTGAAAACATATCCAAATCCTGCTACTGCCAATGAAACAGTTATAAGTAAGGGAAATGAATAAAAAATTGTTTCAATTGTGAATGTAAAATTTGTCCAAGGAATTTTTATAAATAAAAATAAAATCATTATCGATAAAATACCTACTAGCATAAGTAAAAATTTTAGGATAAAATAATTACTTTGATTTTTTGATTTAAACCATAATACACTACCAATTTTTTTTGTTTTTTCATTTGTTTTTAAAGTGGGAATTATTGCTTTTATTGTTGATAAGATGTCTATTGAAAATCTTCTAATTTTCATTTTAATGTTTTCAATAAAAAGATAATGTCTTCTTATTAGTTTTATAAACCAAAAAATTGTAAAAAATAAAAGGTAAAATAAAAATATAATATGTATAGCTTCCAATTTTATAATCCCAAGAGGAATACCCGATCCCATAAAATCTTGATAAACAGTTTTGGCAATTAATGCCCAGTATGAGAAAATCATAGCTGATGATGTTATTATATAATAAATGTCTTTTTTAAAAGTTACAGTCCAATTTTTACTTTTTACATTTTCAATAAATATGATAAATATTAAGATAATAATGTAAAAATATGTGGTTAGATGATGAGACATTATAAGTAGAAGTGTTGAAATGAGTAAAGGTATAGTATATTTTGTATTCTTTCTATATTTCAAAAAAAGATACATTGAAAGTATCATAAAAAAATGACCCATTGTTAGTGGAGATGCATGACTTGTTTGATAAACATGAAAAGGTAAAACTGCTAAAAATAAAGCTGAAAGTAGCGCAATTTTTTTATCTTTTATTAATTCGTATAAAAAGAAATAAAAAATTAATATTGAAAGACCACCAAAAATTGGTGTGAGTTTAGGCATTATAATAAATATATCAATACCTGTTATCCATTGAACAAAGGCGTTTACCATATAAAGTACGGGAAATTCGTTATATGAGCTCCCCCAACCAGAATAAGGTGGAAAAACAGCCCTTGTTTCCACTACTGTTTTTGTTATACCATAATATATTCCAAAGTCGGCCCCCCATGCAGCATTAACCCACCCAGGTATTGATCTGAGAATTATCGCAAGTATTGTAATAAGAATTAACCAAAAAACCCAGTTTTTTAGTATATTACTATGTTTCAAATCCCTGATAAACTTCATCCTCCACGAAAATTCAACCTATATATGATGCTACCTTTAATAAAATAGCTTTAAACAAAAGGACTTTTTTCAACAGATGTTATTACATTAATTATATTTTCAACTGTTTTATTAACGTCACATTTTTGTGTAATCCCTGTTGTTTTTTTTGCCAATTCTACATCTGTTTTAAGATTGATTTTGTCTTGGGAAATTGAATAAAAAGTTCCTTTTTTATTATGATATTGTCCAAGATACTCTTGTTCTATCTGACCTGGTGTTGGAATCATAAGTGCTTTTGTACCAATTACTGCCAAATCCATTATCGTTGAGTAACCACTTCGGGAAATAACTAGTTTTGTTCGATTTAAAAAATCGATACGTTTGTCTTTTGTTAAAAATGAATAGGTTTGTATATTTTTTTTGTTAAAAGCATCTTGTTTTTCTATTTTACCAAGTGTAATTACTGTTTTACCAGTTAGATTATCTACTTGTGAAAATATTTTATTTTCAAGTAATGTTCTCTGGGGTTCAGGACCTGAAATAGAAATTAAATAATCAATATTTTTTTTTGTTTTTTTCTTTTTGAAATCTGATAGAATTCCTACATAATGCAAATTGTTTTCATCAATTCTATGTAAATTATGCGATAAGTCTCCAGATAAATTATTTTCTTTATAATCAGGTACGATTACTCCTACAAAACGTTTAAAAAAGAATAAGTTAAATATTTCACTACCTCTTTCAAACATTTTAATTCTTAAAGGATTCATTATTCTTATCTGATGAGATATAAAAAAAGAAGGAATTTTTCTACTATATATATCATAGCGTCCATCTGATATTATTTTTTCACATTTTTTGTTTTCAAGTATTTTTTTAAGTTTTTGAAGACCTGAATTCATTCTTTTTATAAACATTGGCCAATAAACAAAACTTTTAGCCATAAATTGTCTAGAGTTCTCAGAAAGAAGCATCGGATAATCTGGTATATCATAATATTCTGGATCATGTCCAAGCTCTTTTTTCAGTAGCTCAAGAGACCTGTCACTTGATATTATTGTTAATTTGTTATTTTCATCTATTAATTTTCTAATAACTGGTAAAGACCTTGTTGCATGACCAAGACCCCAGGAACAAACTCCGTAGACGATATTCATCTTTTACTTGTATTATATTATTAATTAAATACCTAACTAGATTTTTCTTTTTTATGGATTATATTTAAAAAAAAGTTATAAAATAATTCTAAAAATATTACATAATCATTTTTCTATTTGATATATACTATTTTCTTAAATTAACAATTACTTTTTGTAATTCTCCAAGTTGTTTAACCTCTAATTGAAAAAGTTCCTGTTAGTGTTTTAGTATTTTCTATTCCCTTAATAGTTCTGATTTTAGATAAAACAAAATTGCTTAATTTTTCAGAATTTGCCGCCTCAATTTTTGCTATCAAATCATAAGATCCAAGCAGAGGATGAATATCAATTATTTCTGAATATGTACTAAGTTGCTTAAAAACAAATTTTTCATATGTCGGAACTGTTTTTATTAATACAAAACATGCAGCCCAAATTCCATCTTTATGATGAGTGGAACGAAGTATAAAATTGGTGTAATTTTCTTCACTTGAATTTATGTTTTGAAAGCAAAATTCACAGATGCATTCTTTCCGTCCTAATACAGGATGTCTATATCCTCCAAATAATTTTATTTTTTTTCCACATTCGGAACAAAATTTTTCAAAACATCTCATTTTATATACTAACCCATATTTTATGAATTCCAACCTCCTCAAAATAATCTTATATATAATAAAAATTGTTTATTAGTATTTAAAACTTTTTATCAAATATATTTGCAACAAAAATAACAAAAAAATTTTAAAAATTACATATTATTCTCATATATAATTATTTTTTATTAATTAAATCAAGGATTAGTAAATAGTAAATACCTCTTTTAGATGTTCATTGGTTTTAAATAAAAATAAAAAAATTTTGTTTTACACGTAAAATTGATTTTATTTACAAATTCATAAAATCTATTCAAACAATAAGTAATTTCTCAACATATATTAATAGACGGTTTTATATTCACTAGAGTTTGAAGTTACATGAACTTTAAAGAAAAACTTTCTAAAATAGTTAAGAAAAATAACAGTTTACTATGTATTGGACTTGATATAGACAAAGAAAAAATACCACCACATTTATTTAAAATAAGTAAAAATCCATATTTAGAATTTAATAAATCGATTATAAAAGAAACATATAATTTAGTTTGTGCCTATAAATTAAATATGGCTTTTTATGAAGTTTTTGGTAAAATAGGATTTGAAATATTAGAAAAAACAATTAGTTTAATTCCAAACGATATAATTTTGATTCTTGATGGTAAAAGAAACGATATAGGAAATACTGCAAGAATGTATGCAAAAAGCTTATTTGAAGGACTTAATGCTGATGCTGTAACTGTAAATCCCTACCTTGGAAAAGACAGTATTAAACCATTTTTAGAATACAAAGATAAATGTAGTTTTATTTTGTGTAAAACATCAAATCCTTCTGCTGTTGATTTTCAAAACCTTATTGTTTCAAATACTCCTTTATATGAAATGGTTGCAAGGAAAATTCAAGAATGGAATGATTTCAGCAATTGTGGTGCTGTTGTTGGTGCCACCTATCCAGAGGAGTTAAAAAAAATTCGGGAAATTTTGGGTGAGGAAATACCTATTTTAATTCCTGGTATTGGTGCTCAAGGCGGAGATGTTGAAAAAACTGTGAAATATGGAACAAACAAAGAGGGTGAAATGTCTATTATTAATTCATCCAGAGCAATTATCTATGCATCAAAAGACGAATCTTTTGCAGAAAAAGCAAAGACTCAGGCAAAGGCTCTTAAAGACGAAATAAATAAATACAAATAAGAAAAACCTTAACCAAAACCCATATTAACTTGTTTTATTATAATTTTATATACCTTGATTCGAAGATCTCCATGAAAAACATGATTGGAGAGGCAAGATCAAGGTAACAAATTGATATCATACTTAGGGTCCCTCTTCGATCAAATAGACGTAAAGTCAAGAGATGAGATGAGGACAACCGTGATATCAAAAAATTGTCGCGAAATTTGTTGTGGTAATGTCCCTCTGCTGCTATCTGGGATAAAACATACAGCAACACCCAACATCATTTTTTTAATTGTTGGGTGACAGCGACATAAAAAGTATTAAATTTAAGAAAAAAAATCTAAAAATATTAAATTTTAATATTAATTCTATTTTAAATCAAAAATAAAAATATCTTTCTCCTTAAATATAAGATATATTTTTAGGTGGTAATTAAACAATAAAGTATATATACTTAATAAATATAAATACGTTTATATATTTCTCTTACCAAAATAGAGTAAATATTATATCCAATAATCCAGATTGGGGAATATAAAAATGAATAGTTCATTAAAAAAACATATTAGTTCTGCTACTAATATACCCAAGAATTTAAAAAAATTCCTTAGCATAATTATTATGTTTTTAATACTCACTACAGCCTTATCAGCAGCTGTTCCTTCTAAAAGTATTTTAACAAATCCAATACAAAATGATTTAGAAAACCAATTTTCATCTGATGAATCTGAAATAAAAATCAATAAAGATACATCGATAAAACAGCATCTACTGTTGTTAAAAGAAAAAATTAAAAACATCATAGAAAAATTAGCTAATATAAAAAATAAATCATCCAATCTTCTAAACTTTGAAACAGATGAAAACAATGATTATTCGTCTATTGAGATACAATCACAAAAATCACCGATACTAAGAGGTTTTCAAAAAATCCTTAGACGAAAATTATTAAATTTTACTATTAATTTTTATACAAACTATTCAGGTATTGAAAATCAGGTAAGCTTAAAATTTTTAGAAGAAAAAAAAATTGATGTTAATAATGATAGTAAATTTGATATAAAAGTGAAACTTGGTTTATCATTTTCAATTGAAAGATTTTTACATTTTTCAATAAATTTTAAGTATTTTATAACGCGACTTTCAGATTTTCCAGATACATTTGCTCATTTTGAGGCATATTCTGAGCTTTACTTTACAGGTCTGCTATTTCTTAGGCAGAGAAATAATAGAATAAGATTTGGTTATGAATCACCAATAGGAGAAGAAGTACCAAGTAGTTGCCAGATTATCTATAGATATCTTCCGAAAATAATTAATTTAAGAAAAAACCCTGAACATAGAATTGAAATAAATCCTGTTAAAAATAATGGTAATTCAAAATTAATTTTACTTCTGAGTTACACTAATTTTAATAAAAATAACACTATTATTTCTGAACTTAAATCAAGAATTATATATAATCCTGCGGTTGAATCTTTGGTATCTATTGGTGGAAATGGAATTTTAGGTGGCTCTATCTTCGAATTTAAAAGAGAATATTCTGGAGAATCTCAAGTAGACATGTATTGCTCATTTGAAAAAAATAACAAAACAATAATAGGCTATGTAAAAGATTTACCAAAAAAAGTTACATTCAAAATAAACTTTAGAAGAGATGGTAACATAATTTTTAATACACATAATCAAGCACCATCTGAAATTGGATTATGTGATGATTTTAACAATCCAGAAAACAAAATATATTTTACAAACTTACCTTCAAAAGCAGAACTTACCTGGAGTATCCGTGCACTTGCGCAACAAAAACTGGATATTAGTTTTTATACAAATAGCCCTGGGATTTTCTTAAAAGCTAAACTTAATTTTCCAAAAAATTCAACGACTAATTTAAGTATTTACTCAAAAGAAAATTTGGATTGTCAGATGTCATTAGATCTTAAACAAGGATATTTTATTTTTAAGAGAAACAAATGGGATATAAACATTAATTTATCAATAAATAAAATTAATGCATCACTTGATTTTTCTACAAATATATCAAGTTTCTATGACAAACCTTTTGAGATATACTTTGGAAAACTCTTTGATCAAAATGCCGAGGTTATATTTTATGGTTCATATCTTGAAATATCTGATCTGAATTTAATATTTTTAAAATCTGCATCAAATAATACAAAAGACGAAGATGAGATTAAAATAGGTAGCAATAATATAATACCATCAGAACCACTTGAAGCATTTTTAACGATAAAGTTATCAAGTTTACAATTTACTTCAAGAGATTTTGTAAAACTAAAAAATGACAATGAAACAAAGGAATTAAATATTTCTGCAGGAGGAAATGGGTCTATTAAGTTAAATAATCTATTTATTGATAGTAATAAGTTGAAATTACAATGCAAATTATTTGAAGTAGAATCTGATCATTTTTATGGTTCGGCTATTAATGTATCATTAAATCTATCTGATATTAAGAATTTTTCAGTTGAATCTGTTGCATTAGAAAATGCTATTTGTAAATTTGTTATTGAGGATTTAACAGCGAAATTGAATTTACAAGATCTTTTGAATGTAACAAAATTTAGAATGAATTTCTCAGGATGTGGAATATTTGCTCTTAATTATAATGATTCCTCTTTAAACTTCAATGGAGTGGTATGTGGTCCAGGTTTAATAGAGCTTAATGTCAATCTTGATTTATTAGGTATTGGATTGTTAAAAATAGAAGATTTTAGCATAAGTGGACCAACAACATATTTTATTTATGGTTATCTTGAAAAAAATGAATTAAATGAATCAGATTTTCGTGTTATTATGGGTGTTAGTAATAGTTGGCATCTTGGAAAATTTTACCTACAAGCATTTAATGTACCAATTATTGAAGTTAAGAATTTAAATGGAGAAGGAAAAATTTCAATAGGAGCTGGACTTGCTCCTGCAGGTGGAATATTAGATGTTATACTTTCCATTTCTGGAAATTGGAATTGGGAAAAAATTTATCTTATACCATCTTCAGAAAATACGGAACGCCCAGGGATACACTCTGGATCATTTTCAGGAAATTTTACACTTAATATTCGCTTATATTATAAAACTGGTGGTGGTCATTTAAGTGGTACGGTTTATTCTGCCACAAGATTGGATCATTTCAAAATAGAAAGTAATAACTGGTCTATATCTGGTGTTTCATTTCAAATGAAACCAGGAGATTTTTATCTTTATTGGAGAAATGCTTTTAATTTAAGTAATGCTCATTTTCTGGTAGATAACTCTGGAACTATAGATCTTGAATTTGATTTATTTTTAATAGAAAATAAAAATACAGGAAAAAGTTTTTCATTTAGATCAAGAGAGATATCAGTTCCACATCTTGAGATTGTGACTGAAATAAATGGTGATGGAAATGGTTATATTTTCTTGGATACAGATAATCAGTATTGTAATTATGAAATTACAAAATCTGAATATATTAAAATAAACAGGACATTTAGAGCTGAAAACTGTAATATCTCTTGGAATTTTAGTGGAGGAATATTTAATATTATAGATATTTCAGGTTTTGTAGAATTTGGTAATTCGTTTGAAATACTTGTATTTATTAATGGACAATGGCGTATATTAATTTCAATAAATGAACCTTTTGCTGAATTTACTTGGTCTCCAATCGAACCTGAGATAAATGATACAATTTATTTCGATGCATCTGAAAGTAATTTTTCTGAACCAATAACTAGATACGATTGGAAATGGTTTGCTACAGATGTATGGCATAATAATCTAGGACCTTATCCGACTCATTCCTATAGTCAAAATGGAAACTATAGAGTTTCTCTTCGTATATGGTCTGGTTTGAAACATAGTACTTGCACAAAGTTCATAAATGTTGGTGAAGGTCAGGTAAATGTAAGAATTTTTTATGAAAATGAAACAATTTTTGAAGGATTACCATTTGAAATTTATGTAACAGATGATGAAAATAATAATACCCCACTACCTGGCGTACTTGTTACATATGTTCAACAAGACTACTATGGTAATTGGCAAAATGCAACAAATATTACTGATTCAAATGGTATTGCCAGTTTTGTAGCATTTGATGTTCCTCAAAATGAATATGTTAACTATAGTAATGCTATAGTTTATGTAAACTTATCTGGTTGCATTGATACAGAAAGTAATTGGTTTCAGGTTTATAATATATAAAAAACCAATTTTCGTTAAATTATAATTAATATTAACTTACTTTGTTTTTTTTAAATTTTTTAAATCAAATGATTTCTAAAACATTTTTTATAAATAAATTCCTAAGAATTTTACTTATATAAAAAAATTTTTTAAAAAATTGTTAAAAATGATTTTTTTACCCAAAAATTTTTATTTTTTCGACTATTTTTTAGTAAAAATAAATATTTGATATTTAGTATATAAATAAACAGCAAAAAGTTTATATTTAGGTGTAAGGTTTATATACAAATTGTATATACGTTTTAAATCTCAAATTATGACCCGGACCATTCCGGTCGACCCATGAGAATTAGTTATCAACTCCTTCTGTGAATGGGTCATTTCCTGTCCTGGGTCACATAAAATGGATGTGGAGGTTCAAGAAAAACAAGATGCCCTTAAGGGTTCTTGCGCTCTCTTGAATCTGACGATTGACATGTGTTGGTGAAATTTGATTCACCCGCTAATTGCCTAATTATTGTAAGAGGTAAATAGTGTGCCAAGATTCCGGTTGATCCTGCCGGAGGTCACTGCTATTGGGATT
>Ga0209427_10004268_pt1 | contig 16537 bp, 14 predicted proteins | sample DeeMarSWOR136_30_FD_187465 | JGI IMG/M metagenome (GOLD analysis project Ga0209427, IMG submission 187465) | Marine sediment microbial communities from White Oak River estuary, North Carolina - WOR-1-36_30 (SPAdes) (version 2) | ecosystem: Environmental > Aquatic > Marine > Intertidal zone >...
AGAAGGATTTTTCGAGTTTATGACCCTAATGACGTTGAAACATCAGAATATGAGCTTGCAGGTGCTGCCATCATGGCCCATGTGCTTGAGTGGACTGAATGTGGTTCGTCTATGTTCTGGAGACAAATTTACAACTTTACCTCTACGCTTGTCAACCAAGCAGATAGTATTACACCTCTTATGGTCGATGAGGCGATGAGTCAAACATTCGGAATGAACTATGAGAGTTCAGGCTATTTGCTGCTTGAAGAGCAAGAACATCTCGTTGCCCTAAGAGATGAACTCCTTAGCGATAATTATCCAGAGTCAGAAATTATCCCTGTTCCTCTTCTAAATCCAGGTGATCTACCTAAGAAATATATTCAATTTATGGGTGAGCGCTATGTAATGGATGGCGAGGCAATGCAAGAAACTTGCTTTCCCCACGTATTGATAAATCCAAGATGGTTGCCAAAGGGGTTAGATGTTGCTTCAACGGTTTTCAATTCGATTGCTGCCTATGAGGAGCTGGCATTAGAGATGGTACTCTATCCCGGACTGAAGGATCAGATTGAAATGCTCAATGAGCAATTCAATGCGCTTACTGATAGTGAGTGGAAGAAGAGCACCTACAACTATTGGCTCTTTACCATAAGAGCCCTTTCAAAAGAGAGTCAGCAGTTATATCTACCTTTCATGAATACCTCATCTTGGAAGAGGGAAAAGCTCAACACCATGATGGCATCCTGGACAGAGCTGAGGCACGATAATATCCTCTATGCGAAAGAGACTTATATTCCAGCTCCTTGGAATGAAGGGTACGGGATGGTCGAACCCTATCCAACTTTTTATGAACGCCTGAAGGGAATGTGTGAACAGGTTGTTAATGCAATAGAAGAATCAGAAATCGACTTACCTCTGCACAAAAATAGATTTGAGCGGATAGCAGGATGGTCAGAACGATTTGGAGAATACGCTACAAAAATTATAAATGGGAAGCAACTAATGCCTGATGAACAGACTGATATAAAGAATTGGGGACTCGGTTTATTGGGTTATTTCAGTGCAGATTGGAATGGAGAGGAAGAGTGTGTGGAAGAAGATGCTCCTGAACTTATTGCTGATGTTGCCACCAGCTCCATGACGCAACAGGTACTTCATGAGGCTGTTGGTAAGCTTAATCCCATTATTGTTATATATCAACAACCAGAAGATAAAAAAATACTTGCAGCGGTTGGCTATGTGATGAGCTATTACGAGATCATAGAAGAAGGCTGGAATAGGCTCAATGATGATGAATGGAAGCAACGCTTAATAGATAATCCACCAGAGAGACCTTTTTGGACGGGTGGCTATATTTACGAATAATATCTGTCTTGTAGTTTCAGTTTATCATAAACAACCGTAAACCACTGCTATACTTACCAACAAATAAAAGCCGAAATATTTGATACTACTGAATCAAATATGCGATAAACACCTACTTGAAAATTACCCCCGATATTGCAAGAATGTTATAGTCTCTCACTTTTTGCAAGTACCTCCACATATGGTATCGAGACCTTCATCATATGTTTAAAATGACGTGGGTCATTTTAAAGCACGTCATTTTCTATACTATTCCCCATTTTCTCACCTGAAAATTTTGTGATAGTATGACGACCATAGAGTTATAGTTGCATTGCGACTCAGAATCATGTTAGTTTCTCCCAATGTTGAGGAAAATAATATGAATAAGATTCGTATCTTGCTCAGTCATCCTTCTCTTCCCTATAGCTCTCATGGGACAGTAGTGGATACAGGTCCCGCAGTCACAACACATGCTAGTGATAACAACCTCGTTACCCCTTCGAATAACTGCCCTATTAGGGCAATTGCCGATACAAGAGCCACATGCAACACATAGATTTTGATCAATGATAAACGGCACACTATCCTCCTATAGTAACAAGTTGTGTAGTTATTTGTTTTATGGTTTCTTTCCAATTACTATTCTACAGTTAAGATACGTTTCCCCTCGTTCCATTAATGGCTTACTTTTAATATTCACAAATCCAGTATCCTTCATCCATCGACTTACCTCTTCAATTGTCCTTGCATCTCCTGTGTTCCGTTCGATCATCAGTTCAAGCGAAAAAATAGCAGGGAAAAGTGGTCCTGTCCTCTCTTCATTAAGCATCATTTCATTGACGATTACGACCCCTTGGGATTTAAGAACAGTGAAGACTTTTTTAAGAAGCCTTCTGCACTCAGGCTCATCATAGCCATCAAGGACTGTAGAGATAAGTGCGACATCTGCTCCTGTAGGTAAATCATCCATAAGAAAATCGCCTTTTATAATCTTAATTCTGCTTCCGACTTTATAAAATTTGATTCGCTCACGCGCAATGGCACATACTGCTGGTACATCAAAGACAATAGATTTCAAATGGGGGTTTGCCCTCACTGCCATAATTGAAAAAATTCCTGTCCCTCCTCCCACATCAAGTAATAGATTGTACTTTGAGAAGTTGTAAACTTTTGGAAGGCACACAGCCTGTCGGTAGCCAAATGTCTCTTGTGCACGCATCACCCTGCGCACTAGGTGAGCCGGGCTCTTATCAAGTACCCTAGCTGTATCCGACTCTTTTGGATATTCTTTTTCAAAGAGAGGGAGTGAATGGTTTTCTTTTATTACCTTTTCATAGTGTGCCCACGCTTTGTATACATCGTTGACAATACTTAAATAATCTCCAAAGTACTCTGGTTCTCCCTTTACCAAGAAGGCATTGGCAATTTCAGCATTGGAGAACTTTCCTCTTTCTTTTTCCAAAAGACCGAAGGCAACCATAGCATTTAAAAGCCTACCAATTGGTCTTGGATGCAGTTTCAATTTTTTGGCAAGATTCTCAGCAGTGGAAGGCCTTTTGAAAAGCAGGGTAAAGATATTAAGCTCGCTTGCTACGAAGAGGGCTTTGCTTACCTGAAATGCCATGGTCATCTTCCAGAGAGCATCTTTATTTACCTTCTGTCTCATGAGAGTCTCCACAATGTTTAATCAGTTAACCTCTTCTTTCCTAAATTGCGAGCCTTTCCCATAGACTAGGGATAACCAGCGATAATTGCCAACTGTATACCTAAATCAAAGGCCTTATTAAGGTCCTCTTTTCTCTTTGCTACTTCCCCTTTATCTAAATTGCTCATACTGACAATATTTCCTACCCTTTTTAGTTTAAAATCATTCAGGTTGTTTTCAAGAACTTCATAAACCAGAGAGGAGCAGAAGTAGGGTTCCCCCTGGCTGATGATCGAAGCCACCGCTTTATCTTGTATTTTGGTAGTAATCTCACCTCCAATTCTATTACCTTTATCATTATAGTTGGCCTTAAATACCATGAGAGGCAGCATCCTGCTAAGGAAGTTTAAAAGGGGAGCGGTTATGGTTCGCATGTGGTTAGGGCTGCCAAAGATGAAAGCATCGCTTTTCTTCATGCTCTCTAAAATTTCAGCCATATCATCTTCAATTACGCACTTCCCTGTCCCAGGAGAAGGTAACACACAGGTCAGACAACCAGTGCAATACTCAATTCGTTTGTCCACTATAAGGAATTTTTCTACATCCACATTAGTCTTACTCCTGCATCCCGCAATAATCTGGTCAACCAGAAGTTCAGTATTACCCCCTTTACGAGGGCTCCCAATGATAGCCATAAGTTTCATAACTCATACCTCCTGCATTCTGAAGTAGGTAAAACAGTTGTTTCCCCTTAGCCTTTCACCAATTTTACTCCTGCCTCATATGCTTTCTGCAATGTTTCTTTTTGATCCTGTATTGTCCTTGCTACTGGATCACCTTGGCACCCCAAAATCGTGTCTGCAACCATTACTCCCTCAAGATTAAGAACGACCTCCATAGCGCTTTTGGCATTCTCGGCTATTGCCTCAGCCCATTCCTTGGGTGCTCCCATGGTGACAACTAAAATTGCGTTTTTAACCTTTCCATCGTCTCGCCTTGAATAAGGAGGACCTGGCTCATCAGGATATCGTACCAGGGGGTAAAGCCTCTCTAGAAAGGTTTTCATTAGTGCGTTCACATGCATCATGTACACAGGCGTGCCCATTACGTAGTGGTCTATAGTGCGAAAAGTTTCCAAGATCTCCTTCATGTCATCTTTAATAACACATTTACCTATGGGAATGGTGACATCCTTCATACATTCCCTATCGCCACGACAATATTCAATATTCTTTTCACTAAGGTTAATTTTTTGAGTTTCACCCCCAGCATCTCTAGCGCCTCGCAGTACCTCTGAAACGAGCATATCAGTTGTACCATCTTTGTGAGGACTCCCCACGATTCCAAGTACTTTCATAGCATCCTCCTACAACAAAAAGGTTTGTGATTTTTCGACAAGAATGAAGGTAGTATAGGGAAAAACTCGCTTTATGTCAACGAAAGCTAAATTTCACCTCGTTTATGAGATGAAATTTAAGTGAGGTTGAATAGATGGACATTATCGATGATATTATCGATTTGTTTTATCGGCATAGTAGTGTACGAATTACAGAAGATGGTGAGTGTGAAGTGTTTTTAGATGATGAGCGGAATTTAAAAGAGGGGAATGAGAAGATTTTAAAAGAAAAATAGCTATAGAGAATACTTCCTTTAATTGAAAAGGGGCGGTTATTCACTTAAGGTAGGTGCTCCAGATAACTGGATTACTGGCCTTGAAAGGCATGTCCTGACGCCCTGGATATCAATCTTCCACCAGAACGTGGCCCCGTCTTAACCAACCCTGGGCATCTAGTGTACTAACTTGCCAGCATGTTTGATCTATTTTATAAGCAATTTCTGCACGCCCATTTATATAATACGGAATATCACCATGCTCAATTACTTAAGCCGTTTTTGTATAAAAGAAAGGATAAACTTTCTCTGGAATTCCTGCCATCTTATAGTCCTGAACTTAATCCAATCGCAAGGGTGTGGAAGCTAATTCACAAGATTTGTGTCCATAATGCATATTTCTCGAACCTTGAAGATCTACAAATAATGTTTCAACACAACTGATAACTTGGGGAAAACCTAATAAGACATTGTATAAATTATGCTGTATTATTTAAGACGCTTTATATAATATTGAGAAAATAGTTAATTTTGGTTATACAATCGGATGAAGGAAAAGAGGGGAATGAGGTATGCAAGAATAAAATGAAGTAACCAATCGATACACATTCGATACCAAGTCTTAAAAATATATCTTACCGGAAACAGGCCTTCTCTAAACAGGGTTTTTCAACAGTCTCGATGGTGACATCAACTATTTGGGGCTTTCTGGTTGATGGGATTCATATGAGATGCTTAGAGATACTGTTAAACCAGGCGGTGAAAAAATAGAGGGTGGTTCCTCTCAAAGAACCGCTCTTCCATCTTTACCTCTGGCATAACAAAAAAACAATCTCACTTTGCACATAGAGTAGCAGATAAAGACAATCAAATGCGGATTGCCATAAAAATAGGTAGGGGCAATCCCATCTTCAAGGAACTGCCCCTTTAGCTCAGTTCTTCCAATCTACACCTGAATATGGAAGGAGCTTATCTGATAGCATACTCTGAATTTTGTGTCAATCTTTTTCTACTTTTGATTGAACCAATTGATACACAAAAACAATTAGCCAAACTTGCTGGCGTTAGCCATGATTACTCTATTCTGTCTCAGATGATTCACAGCCTGAAGCGGGGTTGACTCGTAATCACAGCGCTTTATCTGTCCCAGGGTGAGAAAAGGTTATCACCATAAGGGTTATTAGAGCACTGTGCCTGTCTTTGTTTTTCCGTTAATCTCTTTTCACTTCTTTTCCTCTTCATAGAAGTGTATAAAATACAAATTATCCTCGTCTAAAAACTCAGCATCCCGGATCGCCTGCCTTACTCCTTCCCTATATCCTCTCACATAGGCTGGATTAGTAATCACCCAATCACTCCAGTCACGCACCCACCGGTGCAACTTATCACCAGTGCGGCAGGCATTCCAGGCAGCTGCATATCCCCTGTCAAACCCTGAAGAGTAATTCTGTCCGTAGATAGAGGGGGCATGGAACCTAACTATCCTACACGGGCCAGCGGAGACAGATTGAAATCCTATACTCAAAAAAGTAATTATGACAGAAGCAAGGCAGAAATAGCTCTTCATACACTTACTCCTTTCTGCTCATTATGTTATTTTTACAGTCTCATCATTCTAAATCCTGATCTTGTGCTTGATCTCAGAACTCTTGATCTTGGTGTAAACCGACGAACGTTAGATCGTGATGTTATCCTTGGCATGGACCTGTGAACTTTTGGTCGTGATGAAAAACTCGGCACTTTTGTTCTTGGTATAATACTTGGTAGTAATTTTTGTGCTTTTGGGCTCGGTGAAAAACGTGGTACATTCATTCTTGGTGGTACTCGTTTTATTGACTTATCACCTTTCGGCTTTTTCGTAAACTTCGGTGCCCCGATTCTAGACTTTATTTTCGATATAGGCTTCGGCACTTCTGGCTTTGGCCTTCTTTTATTCGCAATCGACACCGGTGTTCTTTGCTGTCTCTTTTCTAATCTAATCCTTTCAGGCTTTTTGAATTCACGGGCAGATATGATCTTATTAGACACTCCCGGTTTCTTGAAAGAGGTGTGTTTCACACGTTTTTCAGGAGTTGATTTCACAGACCTGGAGGTAATCGTGTTGCCTCTCCCTTTAAAAAACTGCCTTCCATCGATCCTGCGGTGGTGAATCCTCTCAATGACTGACCGGTGCGGTTTTCGACTCACCTTAATGTTTCCGAAGTTGAACCTGTCCTTAATTCTCTTAAAATCCCTAATGACCCTGCTGTTGATAACGGGTGTCCCTCTATAGCTATCAATAATAGATCTGCCCCTTATGTGTCTAAGTCTAAACTTATTGTAGTTATCGACGCCGTAAAAGTGCCTTCGATTGATTATCACTGCGTGATCCCTATAGCAATAGTCTCCCACATCTATTATGTTGATATTGTTCACCACAATGGAGCGGGGGCCCCAGTAGCGGCGGCAGTAGTATTGTTCAAAGGGTGCTAGTGGTATCCACCCTATATAGCTACCTCTGTATATCCACGACACCCTTCCAGGATACCAGCCAAATCCTATATGGAGAAATGGACCAACTCCCATACTCACATACCATACCGGCGGAGCCCAATACCAGCGATGACCGTGTCTGATATATATCCAGTTCCCATAGTGGTGGGTGACATATCCAAACGGCTCATAGGGAACCCAGCAGTGGTCACCATACCACAGTGTCCATCTGCCTACAGTGAATGGGCTCCAGCCACCAGAGACATACAAAGGTCGCCAGAAATGACAGTACCTTCCCTCGTAGTAGACCCTTTCCCAGACTCCATGTTCATCTAATGCATGAGATTCGTAGTAAAGCCGTTCCGGTAGATACTTCGCCGAATCCCCTTTCTTCTCTAGTCGTTTTTCCCAAAGTTTATCCATCTCTACGTTCCAGGCGTGCCAGTCCTCATCTACTATTCCCTTACCGGATGTTACTTCCTGGTAACTTGCAATGACGGACGATGATCCTGAGATCACCTCAAACTCGCTTTGATCAGTGACGTGCACAAATTGAACTCTCCTTTTGAGTGCAATCACCTCTACAGATTCGTCTTTTATGTACACATCAAAGGTAGAGTGTGGTGGTGCCTCCACATGGCCGTAGGGCGTGTTGACTTTAAGTACGGCAGTGGAGCTCTTGTTGTAAAATCTGGCGACTCCTGAATCTATATCAACTTCAGTGGTATCGTCTTCAAGTTTCACTATCTCAATTTGTACGTTGTCACCGATTCTCATCCAGGTGTTATTGGGTATGATAAACTCTGCCTTTAGCTCTTTATCGGCATAAAACACATCATCTTTTCCCACCGGCGTATCCTTTACCGTTGCAACCCAGTCTTCGTCTTCAGGAACGTAGCGTAGCAGTTCTCCCTCAACGTGCGAGATGTGCCCCACCACAACGGTCTCTTCCTGCTGCTCATCTTCCGCGGAAGCAGCAGGTACAGCAATCAACAAAAACAATAAAGTTAGCCCTCGTAGTTTTTTTAGTGTACTCATGTGCTACCTTTTTTCTAATTTTTTACACCCCAGACAGTTTTTAACCACAGTTATTACACTAAAAATTTAAACTGCCTGATGGAGTAATTAAAGTGGCTTGCCTCGTTAGATAGATTCTTTATGGAAAAATGCCATTATAATGTTCATCAGATTATTTCAAAGTATGGGTGCTCAAAAATTCTTATTTAACAGGGTGAAAATATTGGAATATTGATTTTGTGAGGAAGCTTCTCACCATATACTTCCAGTCAAGGGGAGTTTTACCAATAACCACTCTCCCATTTCACAAAACCCATCATTCCATGATTCCTGTATTCCACTATTACAATTGTGAGTGTAGTGAACTATGTTATCTGTAGTAACTGTAGTAACTTTATAGCAACTGCCATGCCAAAGAGTTAGGTTTTATAACTTATTGATATACAATACTTTTCTTAAATAAAATTATTATATAGACACATGGTGTAGCGTGGTAGCTACAATTTTGTGATAAAACTGTCACAAGAAAATCAAGCTTCGCTTTTGCTCGCTCATATTCCTCAATTAAGGTCAGCAGCACAATCATTTTCCAATATGATTAGTCAGCTTTCTTATCAAAGTCTGGGGGTGATTCCTGAATTTTTATACTCTTGTAGATTGTCATTTAGAGAGAATGGGTTTTCCCTATAGAAATTACCACAGGAAGGAAAAGAAGGAAGATCAAGCAAGTTATTATTGAACTTTTCATAATACCCCTTGCAGTTTAGAATGGATTATGTTCTTTATATAATAGACCCATATTTAATTATCATCTCCTTTTATTTGGGTCAGAGAGGGACGATACCTATTTGAGCCCCTCCTTATATAGGTTATCGTCCTTCTCGTTTTTTAATTTGTTGTATCTTTTCCAATATAGGCTGAAAATAATCTAGCAAATTTATCTTCAGCCAATGCCTCTTTTAATTCAATGCCGCCGATGGAATTACCCTCTTTTAGTTGTTCAAACCACTTTAGTACGCCCTCGAAAATAACAGGTTCTATTTCCGTAGGAACAAATACCTCTAAATGAATGGTTGAACTTACATTGATTTTTCCACGGGCTAGAAATTTTATGCTCATCCCTCTACGGCTTATATTTATGATAGTGCAATCCTCCCAGCTTCTATCTTCCTCTTTTACAAGATATCGAGCCTTCAGTTGTGAGGGAAATCGGCTGACGTTCCTTCTATCCTCCATTTTATCCCCTTTTCCCTTGAGTTATCGTGTTCTCTTTTTAAAGTCTGTTTCTTAAGTGCTTCTCATATTTATTCAGCACAAGTTCTACTCCCTCTCTTATATACACTGATATGGGGACTCTGGTTTTTGCTGACAGTTTCTTAAGTCTTTCTATTTGCTCTTTATTGAAAAAAAGTGATTTGAGTATCTTCGCCATCATTTTACCCAATAAATTATCTACTCTCCTGAGCCAACTTTGTAAAACCTGGTGGTTTTCATTTGACTTTGACAACTAAGCCACACATCATTCATACCACAGAATAGCCTATGGGGGAAGGATAAAGTAATCTTAGATGATTGTTAAAAATGAGGTACTATTTGGGTGTGAATACTATTATCGGAAGATCTCTTGTGAGTCCTCTGACCACATATATAGTGGTGTGTGCGTTTTGATAGTGTCTTTTTGATCAAAACTTTTCAAAAACACCTGCCAGATTAAGTCTAGATTTCCACCCCGCCTGCCACAGTTCATCACTTGATAGCAGACATCATGATATTCTATTCTTAATGGTCAGTACAAATTTTTATACTAGCAAAACGAGATACAAGTCAAACAGATGACTCCTTTTCTTTACTGACATGAGCCCTTTAATGGATGCTACCTCATTTAAGATTTGCTTGATGCTCTTTCTATTTGAAGTTGTGTTTGAGGAATAGTAGCACCTGTGTTATAGATTAAAAAAATTTATGAAATAAATGAAGGGAATACGATGATGAGTTCTCATCCTTTAGAGAAACTATGGGGTAAGAGAATAAATGATTATGCGCTCCATCTAGGTGAGGTCACGCAACTTCGCCTGAGCGGTTGGAAAGAGTTTACCTTGTATCTTAAGAATGTCAACGGCTTATTGAGCCAAAACCCAGTGATAAGAGGCATATTCAGTAGAGGGGGGAAGGATGGGGTGAAGCCATGGATGGATGTGGTATATAGTGAGAAGGTTTCATTTTCGACAAAGCCGGGCAGTGAAGAGTACATTTGTATGTGTTCAGGCACCATGGATAGAAAACTCTTTCACATCCTTGGAGAACTCATCCCTCCTGGAGGACACCTGATGGTCTCTTATGAAGAGGGAGAAGATATTCACCGGGATACCGTGCGGTCTTTGAACATGGGAATCCCTCCGGTCGTTACCCCTCTTGGGCTTCTCATCTTTCTTTCTGGTTTTCAGTATATGAAGGATTGGTATTTTGCTGAAGGAGGATTTGAGGGGCCTCGCAAACTCTGGGGTGAGAAAGCTCTCAATGAGGTAACTGCACGGACCTTTTATGAAAAAACCACTCAACAAGTACAAAAGTTCTTAAAGAGAGAAGCTAGTTCAGCTCAAAAGGAATTGGAAGTGGCTGCGAGGGAGCGTGCTAAAGTGATAGTAGGGGTTATTGAAGAGCAGTTGGTCCGTTCTCTTTTAAAGGGTAACTGAAAAGATGATAATAAATAGTTGAATTGTTAAAGGGTGTCTTCCATACGAATGCCACTTTTAGTCAAAAGATTTAATATTGAGACCCAACCTCCTGTAAGTTTTTATAAATGAATTTTATGGGTGAGGAAACTTGTTGTAATCAAATGAGTCAAGAGCAACCCTGACCCCTTTACCTTAGCTTTACAGCTGTGCCGTAAGCTAAAAGTTCAGCAGCACTACCTATAACACTGGTAGTCATATAGCGAAGATTGATTATAGCATCTGCCCCTACCTCCTCAGCTTTAGAGATCATCCTATTAGTAGCTACTTCACGGGCTCTTCCCATCATTTCTGTGTACTCTGTCAGTTCACCACCAAGAACCAATCTGACTATGGCTGATAGATCTTTCCCAATCCATATAGCAAATATAGTATGGCCCTGGACCAAACCCAAAATCTCGGTGATCTCTTTGCCAGGTATTTCTGCAGAATTCAGGAGTAAAACACGTGGTCTAACCTCATCAACCGGAAGCCCCTCTTGTGATGGCTTGATTTTCATTTGTTCGAGAGCCACTGTCAGCAGGACTAGTAAGATACCACCTAGAAGGCAGAAAACTGCTATCCTAAGCCACCAAGGTACGACTGGATCCTCAGCAACGATCACATACCAAGGCATCCCAGCAAATAGTGCAGTGAAAAGCCCGAGAACGAAAGCCAGCGATCCAATGTGTCGAAGTATTTTCATAATTCCTCCTTCTTATAAGATTTGTTAATAAATCACTTTATGACAGAGAATAAGCATAGGGAATGATTTCTTATATGTCAATAAAACATTCAGCGGTGCTCTGACCAAAAGTATGGTGGTTCCTCTATTGAGCAGATGACTCGATACTTCTTGCCGTAGGCCATGATCACCTTCAGACAAATTTTACTATGACTTCATCTGGTCACATCAACTATTTTGGCTTCTGACTACTTACTAAGCATAGCATTAATTTACAGCTTTAGGCTTAATGGTTGGGATGCAATATGTAGTATTCTGCTTAACAATGAACGATCCCCTTTTGTGAGAGACATTATTTAATCTTTTTAGCAAGCATATCATCACCACTCTGATAGATTATTACATGCGTGACCACACCAGACTTATCTCTTTTAAAAGATAAGTGCGCATCAAAGGCTAGGACGAAAAACTCTGTTTCTGACTTCGGGAGTATCTCATATTTAGGTTGTCTTGTCATTTGAGTCATAAGTCGGTATTCTTCTTCTATTGTAACAGTTAATATGAGACCAGGTTCAATTTCATATTGTCCAACATAGTCATTAAAAATCTTAGTGTCAACTTCATTGGAAATGAGTTTTTGGGGTAGCTCATAGCTTTCACCAAAGACAATAGCAGCTAAATTATTAGCGATTTTATCAGCTAGTGAGGGCATAATGTTGCTTAAAGCCACAATGCAAACTCGCTCCTCTGGGAAACGAAGTATGTGCGCACGGAAGCCTGGGAGAAGTCCCCAGTGGCTTATTTCTGTGCGACCAAAGCGTTTTTGTATCCACCAACCGTAGCCGTACCCCCATGAATACTGCACCTTCTCTGGTGTGTACATTTTGCGGTATGATGCTTCCGATAGTAACTTGTGTCCAATAAGCGCTTGGTCCCAACGTACCAAATCTTCTACGGTGGAATAGAGATTACCGCTACCTGTTAAATTAGACATATGGATAGGGGGGGCATTAACTAGATTCGAACCTTTGCCAATGTATCCCGAGGCTCTGTGTGGGAGGATGAGAGAATGCTGGTCTGCCCCCGTGTCATTCATACCAAGTGGTTCAAAGATTTCCCTATGTAAAAAATCATCATATGTTTGCCCTGAGACCTTTTCAATGATCTGCGTGAGTATGAAGTATCCTATGCCACTATAGTTAAATCCTTCTCCTGGACAGAAGAGTAAGGGTTTGTCTTTGTAACGTGCGATAATCTCATCAAGTGATGCTGGGATTATCAAAGTTTCTCTAAATTCTGGTAGTTCCCACGGTTGCTGCATCAGGCCTGAGGTGTGTGTTAACAAATGGTGAATAGTGATTTTATTCCAGGCCTTTGGAAGATTAGGAATGTGCTTAGAGATGAGGTCGTCAACGCTGAGTGTGCCCTGTTCTTGAAGTATCATGATCGCCATTGCCGTGAATTGCTTGGTAATTGAAGCAATGCGGAATCTGGTTTTCGGAGTGTTGGGGACTTGGTGCTCTACATTAGCAAAACCATATCCTTTGGCAAGAAGGGTTTTTCTTTCCTTTGTGACAATAACTGACCCATTGAAACTGCGGTCACCAACGACTACATTCATGTACTCATTAAGTTTAGCAATTAAATCTTGAGTCTGAGTCTCAGAAGCAGCAAGAGATCCAAAAAGAAATAGTAGAGGGATAAAAAATACACTAGTGAGGAATGATTTCATGTCAATTCCTTTTTTAGTAATAAAACAGCCGTGAAATAATGATTGGATTTCAAAAGGAGTGTGAGAAAAGTATACATAATTTCAGAATGTATTCCAAGATATTATGGCGGGTGTTTATAGTAGAAGAAAATAAACTGCTAGTATCGGAGGTAGTTTTCTAGTAGGTATCTACTGTAAGCTTTTTTTAGTAATGTTAACATGTCTCGTCAGATCAAAGTATTTTTATCAACGTCAACTCTTTCGTGAAGTTTTTGTAATGAAGGTTGAGGGAACTCTTCTACTCTCTTTCCCTTTACATTGAGGACATAAAAGATCCGTTTTCTCGTATTCCTTACTATCTTCATCATTTTCCATAGCTTTAACTATGGCAGGAATCCACTGGTACTAAACCTTCTTTTTAAATAAAATAAATATTTTTTTACCAATAAACAAAGAGTGTTATCACCATTATTTGAAGTTTGTATGAAAATGTGTTCTATTAATAATAGAGAGGTATAAACATGGGCACATATTACTATTTAATGTTTTCTTTCACTCTGAGTGCATTTTTAGCTTGTGCGCCACTGATTAAGACAGACCTGGATAGCTATTTACAAGATCAGGCATACTATAAGGGGAAACATGTTGTAATTACGGCTGACCTTGAAAATATCTTGGAGAGATACGAACTTTATCAAGGTAAGGAGGTTGAATTTTCTGCTCCCGTTACCTATTTTGGGAAATGGCAATTCCGAACCTGGTATCTCATGCTAGAAAAGGATGGTAAAAAGATCCGCTGCTATGAAGATGAATACCGAGTTTATCCAGGCAGGGATGCACTTTCACTGCTAAGAATTGTAAAAAGTGAAGGTGGTGAAATAACTGTCAGAGGGAAGCTAGAGCCTGATGGAATCGAACTCAATCGGCTTATCTATAAAGAGTATGCAGTTAATACTAACTCTAAACCGCCTGAATTTCGTATGCCCTTTTTTGGTGGTACTTCTTCACCCTTTTAGCACAGGGAAAAAAGCAGAATGTAAGTTGGGATATTTGAGCTGTTTTTGTCTGTGATGTTCGCTGCCTAACGTGAAGATTACCTGCTGGCCAAGGACTTTGCAAACCGACAGGCTTAATGTAAAAGCACAAAGTTACCCACGGTTAGGTGGATTAAAAGTTAGGTTTTTTATAAATGAATTTTAGTGGTGAGGCACCTTATTGTAATCAAATAAGTCAAAAGTAAATCTGATAATCATATAAAGGGCACCTCCCCAGCATAGACAACCAGAAAAAGAAGTTGTACTATGCTGGAAAGAAACAAACTTTCATTAACCCTTTAATAAGGAGGTGCCATATGAGATTATACGCAGGAATAGATTTACATTCAAGCAATAACTATCTGGGAATCATTGACGAAGAGGACAAGAGAATTTACAAGCAAAAACTGTCAAACGATTTAAGGGAGGTACTTAGCGCATTAGAGCCCTTTAAGGAAGAGATAGAGGGAGTGGTAGTAGAATCGACCTTCAACTGGTACTGGTTGGTTGATGGATTAATGGAAGATGGGTATCGAGCACACTTGGCCAATCCGTCAGCAATTAAGCAGTATGAAGGATTGAAGCATGTAGACGACGTACACGAATCCTTCTTTTTGGCAAGGCTTTTAAGATTGGGGATACTACCTGAAGGGTACATTTATCCTAAGGAAGAGAGGCCGGTGAGGGATTTACTGAGGAAGCGATTACAGTTAGTGAGGCACAGGACCTCCCATATTCTAAGCATCCAAAATATCATTACTCGCAACACAGGGAAGAGGATAGGCGGCAATGACATAAAGAAAGTTGATGAAGAGTGGGTGAGTGATCTCTTCAAAGAAGAGCATCTTTTATTGTCGATTAATAGTAGTGTGGGAGTGATAAGATGTCTCACAGATAAGATCAAGCGGATAGAGAAAGTGGTGAAAGGGGAGGTAAAACTACGGAAAGAATTTAAGGGACTTCTCACAGTTCCAGGTGTAGGAGACATCCTGGCATTAACTATCATGCTGGAAGTAGGAGATATGGGGAGATTTAAAGAGGTAGGAAACTATTCTTCCTACTGTCGGTGTGTAAGGAGCATACGCATTTCTAATGAGAAGAAAAAAGGAGAAGGGAATCGGAAGAACGGGAATAAGTATTTGTCGTGGGCCTATGTGGAGGCAGCCAACGCTGCCATAAGATCTTATCCGAGGATAAACAGATATTATCAACGCAAGAAAGCAAAGACCAATGGGATAGTAGCCCTAAAGGCAGTAAGTAATAAACTTGCCAGGGCATCATACTATATCATGAGAGATCAGGTTGCCTATGTTGCTAAGAAGTTATTTAACTAGGAGGTGGGGAAGTTAAACCGGTAAAGGGGTTGGTTTATAACCATAAGATCTGATTGGTAAGCTTTCCCACCTAAGGATATAGCCAGGGGTATTAGTCTGGCGACCTGATTCGCCCATGCCATGAGCCGTAAAAGGGTTGGTTTATAACCATAAGATTTGTGATACATCCGATGAGACATGGTATGGAACCGACGATTTTCTGGAACTGCAATAGCAGGCAAGGGTTTTAAAGAAAGAACCTAAATCCCGATGGGTGACTGGTGCGGATCAGTAAAAGACCGCTAACCAAAAAGAAAGAAGTAACGGGTGCGGAGAGGGGGTCGGGCAAGACCTGTCTGGCGCGAGGATGTCACCCTGCAGAAAAAATCATTTTTGCTATGGAGAGGTGTTTTTTCTTGACAGGTGCCCTTTAATGGGTGACCCTTTTATTTTTTCTAAAAAAAACAGACTTCATATACCTAACGTAAAAATCACCTGACTGCTAAATTAAACTGATAACTATTAATTAGATAATTGTAAATTTACACGAAGTATCTAAAGTTACCCAATGGTCAGGTGGATTGACAGGTTAGTAATATTATATCTTATCTTTTTTATTAATCTTCCCAAGGCATAAAATGCCACTTACGATATTCTTCTAATACATTCTCACCAATACTATATTCTACCCCTCTGGAAGATATACGATGATTTCTCATTCCAACTTCTTCACATATTTCATCAACTAATTCTAAAATTACTTCCTCTTCATTTTTATTCGAGTATGGGTCTTCATCAATTACAATAAGTGCTTCTTCTAAACTTCCTACTTCATAATCTGTAATTTGATGCAAAGCATATCGTAGCATCCCAGCTATCAATACGCTTATACGATGTGTTCGACTATCTGGTCCGATTTCTCTAAGAAGCTTAAGAAATACTTCATAGTCTTTTTTGCCTATTAGTTGTTTAAATGTTTTCAACATATTTTATATTTATTTTAGCTAAC
>Ga0209427_10004269_pt1 | contig 16537 bp, 14 predicted proteins | sample DeeMarSWOR136_30_FD_187465 | JGI IMG/M metagenome (GOLD analysis project Ga0209427, IMG submission 187465) | Marine sediment microbial communities from White Oak River estuary, North Carolina - WOR-1-36_30 (SPAdes) (version 2) | ecosystem: Environmental > Aquatic > Marine > Intertidal zone >...
TAAATTTCATCGTTTCTTGGAGAAAAGGATTGGAGGGATTAAATTAGAATGGAAATCTTATGTTTTACAGTGGATTACTGATTATACAAAAAAATTTTTAAAAATAGAAAATAAAAAAGATTGGGATTTAACTGAAATTTATCATGATTTCTTAGAATATCTTGAAAATCGTGAACAAAATGAACAAAAACTAGAGATATTTTTAGAATTCTTAGATTCTTACATAGCAAATGTATCGGATATTGAAGAAAGACACTACCTCCTCGACTTCTATAAACAATATGAATTTAGTATAGGAATTAATGAAGAATTTCCTAAATATGTTAAAAATAAAGTTAAAGAAGAACTTAAACTGAGGAAACTTCAAATAGAAGAGACAACTCCTATTGAATTTTTCGATAATGCAGGGGAATATACTTTTTATGAGTATATTAAAAATATCGCTCTAAAATATTTCTCAAAACTTATCCCTAGACCCCTTACCTTGATTTTAAAACATATTCTAACGAATGAGGAAAAAGAATTATTCAAGGGTGATCTTTTTCACGTTATAAATTTTAAGTTTTGGCACAATAACGTAAGATTTGAAATATCAGATAATTTTAAGGAAGTATATAGAGAGTGGATGAAATAATTATGATAAGTGGAGTAAAAAGAAAGACTACTGCAATAGAAAGTACTTTTAGATTTTTTCAAACAGTTGATTTAATAATTTCTCATTTCAAAAGAGAAGCAGATAAGATTAAAATATTTGAATTAACCGGTAAAGATATAAATTTTAAAGATTTATTGATAGCAACAGCAGCCATTCATATATATCATAATTTAGGGCTTAGAGTACAAAACACAATAGACTCAAACCAATTTACGTTTGATTCAACGAAAAAACTAGAATTATCTGAAAAAGGTATAATATCTGAGGAAGTTGGAGCATTATTAAAAAATTCCTTTTCTTTAGAAATAAACCTTCTCAATAAGATAATCGATCTCGAAAACAGGTTTCTCTCATTTCTCATTGAGGTGAGAAAATCAGATCTTCAAGAATTACAAAAAGATAAGATGATAAAAGAGATTGAGAGTCAAATTGAACAAGAATTACAGGAAATAATCCTCAGTTATCCCCCTTTTTATTTTTATGATTTGATAGGTGATCTAATAGGCCTTACTAATGAAATTAAAATGGAGATTCTAAAAGAAAGCTCTGCCTTTAAAGAAATCTCAGTTGAAATAGAAAAAAAACTCGAAATAGAAGAAAAAGAAGATAAATTTATTGAATTAGCAACGTTAGGTCGATTGATTAATAAAATTCGTATGGATTTTGAATTTAAATCCTATAAAGAATTACAAATTGAAGCAATGCCAGTTAGAATGATAAAAAGAAAAGTTGTAGATTTTAATTTTGAATGTTTTCCTATTTCCATTCCTGGCTTAAAAGCTTTTAAGGAGGCAAATAATCTTAAAAAAGAGTTAATCAAAAGAATTGAAGAAGCACTCAGTGATAAAATTAATTACGACCAATTTGAAAACAAAATACTTCTATTTTTAAAATCTAAATTGATTGAAAAGCTAAAAGAAAACCTCAACGATTTTATCTATTACTTACAATGTTTAAATGAGTGTAGTTTTGATGAAATTATTTATATGTTGAATAAATATGGTGTTTCTAATATTTTATATCTCTCAAATTTAGATAATAAGTTAACTGAAGAAGTTAAAAGAAATTTAATTAGATATAATATAAAAAAACTCGATATTATAGCAATTAATGACCAAAAAAACAATCCAGGACAATCAAAAAAAAAACAAGTTATTGATAAGGTGTTCTTGGGTGAATTGAAGTTGAAAAACTGTTCTCAAATTCTTCTCGTCTTAGATTTTGAAGAAATTATTAATGAAATAGTGAAAGATATTTTCTTCTATATTTTATCTAAAATTCTAAGGCAACTTAGTAGAATAATTGAACTCTATTCTAAAGTTTCAAATGATAGATCATTATATCTTCTAGCAATAAAAAAAATTGTTGGTACTACAGAATCAGAAGAATGGGTAAGGATTAAACTGGAGGAACTAATAATAGAAAGAATTAAGAAGAGGCAAGAAGAATTAGTCGTAGTTTTAAATGCATCCAATCAACCATTCTTAGTCAATGGCTTTATTTTAGCTCGATTAATTGAATCCTCTTTAAAAGAGGGAATTTTACAGTTGAAAAACAACGATAGTGAGATTTATAAAGATATTATACCGTTAAAGTTAAAGCCTGATTTAATTTCACCAATCTCTTACTGCGTTGGATTTGATATTATAAAAAGATTGGAGAAGATTGAGCAAGCACGGAAAAAAGAAGTAGAAGAAAAGATTGAAGAACAAAAGAAAGAAAAGGTCGTAGAAGCACAAAAAATTCGTGCAAAACAAGAACTGAATACATTAAATTGGATTGAAAGAAGAATAACTAGTTCTCTTATGAGAATTAATAGCCCTGGAATCAACCCGAATCAGTTGTATTGGCAAGAAAAAGATTCCAAAAATGCTACTGAAAATATTAAACTTCATAGTGAACTAAGAGGAGATCCAATTGATTTAATGAGTCAATTTTTTAATTTTGCAGTCGAAAAAATCCAAACATTTGAACCTAAAATAAATTTACCTGATCTAGAGAAAATAAAAAAAATAGTAAGTAATATATCTACTGATGTATTAAATAAAAGAGTGAGTGACCCAAAATCTATAAAAGATAAACCAGATCTTCTTGATGGAGAAAGATATGAGATTGCTAGTCAAGTAGCTAAAAAAATAGGAAAAATGTTAGATAAAGCACTATATTCTAAGTTTAAAATGAAATAAAAATCTTGAAACGGATTTAAAAAGACTTTATATCAAAATAAAAAGATATTAAAATATTCTTTATTTAATTTATTTAAAAAAATATTAGATTTCGTATGTCTTCATTAACCTCTTGGATCAAGAAAGAATTAATTTATATAAAGAATTCTTTTATAGATATTATCAGAGGTTTTATAGTGTTTATCTTAGCCTCTTCAGGTCTTGGAGTTGCGATAATGCTAAGATATTTAGAATTTGATGGTACTGTAATCACTTTTTTTGGTTTAATTGTAGAAGCTATCTCTCTATTTCTATGTTATTTCTTGTTAAGAGGATATTTAAAATCTAAAGAAGAACTCGAAGCCTCTAAAAAAAAAGAAGAAAACTCTTAATTCAACAATAATACAAATATTTTTCCCATGGTCTTTCATTTATTTGATTTCTTGTCAAATAATCTTTTATTTCTGATTGTAAAATATCAGGATCATATTCCCAAGTTTTATCCTTATTGAAAGAAATACATCTGATTTTTTGAATGTTTAGTCTAGATCTTAATAAATATCCATATATAGCGACTTGCGGTAATGAGAGTAAAAAATTCCCTTCTGGTTTATAATCAATTACTTTTACTAAATCATTTTCAACTTGGAGCAAATCGATATGTCCTGTTATTATCTTACCATTTATTTCATTCCAAATTGGAACTTCAATTGCTATTGAATCTTTATCTTTAATGAGTATATTTTTTAGAATTGGCTCATGTCCAGGGACTCTATTAATACCATTTAATTTGTAATTATCAAAAACTTTTTGAACATATTGCGATAATTTGGAATTTGAATCTCGATACTGAATTTTACCAGATCTAATTAATTTCTTACTAAAACTTCTAAGAAATGCAGTTTTTATCCCTTTTATTTTAAATTGTGAAGCCCTCGGAAGATTTTGAGAATTAAATAAGTTATTTGGTATAACTCCCTTATAAACTATTTTAAAATATTCTTTAAGTTTATTCAGTTCAATCCGATTTGCTGTTATTTGAGAATATTTTTCTTTATGGTGCTCTTTGTTCCAATTAAAGGCATAAGGAATGTTTTGATGGATGAAAACCTTTTTCTTGAGCAAGATTGATATTCTCCTTTATTTTACTATATCAAGATATTAAATGCATTATTGGTCTTAAATTTAATTTAAGAATTATGACTATTAAATGAAATATATTAATAATTTATTAATTTAGTTAATAAAATTTAGTTGATTAAAACTGAAATTATAAATTATAGAGGGTAGGAGAGATTATATATATTAAAAATTCTCTATGTTTGAAGATTAAACACTCATAGATTAATGAAAACCTATCTGTATTTTTTCGATTATTTTTTAATCCCGAGTCGACGTGGATTCAATGTAAAAAAATTTAAAGATAATATATGATTCAAATAATTAATTAAATATAAAAAGGACTCGTAGCCTAGCCTGGTGGTTTTTTCTTTATAATAACCGTGTAAATAGGGCGTCAGACTTCTAATCTGAAAGTCGCAGGTTCGAATCCTGCCGGGTCCGCTTTATTTTTTCGCTTTCTTAAGATTTAGAAAAATTCCCTTTATTTTAAAATTATTATCCTTAGTTCAATGATTAAAAATAGAATGATCTAAAATGAATGAATGGTTTAAACTTATTTCATTAACGATTTTGATTATATCTAATCTCATTTCTTTCATTGAATTTTTGAAAGAAAAATTAAAATTAAGTAAATATAAAATATATTTATTTACCCCGACCCTTATTGGCTCTAATGCTGGGTCTAGATTTTTCAGAACCCCATCCCTTCTTATATAATCCCCTTGCTCTTTTTCCAGCAGAGGTTAATCCTCGAGTAACTCTTTTTTTATGTTGAGGTTCACAGATCCAATTAATCTTTGGATCAGATCTGATTACAGGATGGTTTGGATCTGCTAAAATTACCTCGTAATACCAATGTCGACCATCAGCGTAAATTTTATAGGAATTTAATACTTGCATATTTGGATACTTTCTTTGAACTCTTTCTTCAGCAATCCATTGGAGATTCTTTCCTGTCGTATATTTAGAAAGACCCATAGCTCTTGGTTTTCTGCCTCGTTTTGGACGTGTTTTATGCATACCTCCTTTTCGAATTCTTGCTCTTACAACAATATATCCTTGCTTAGCTTTATACCCCAATTCTCTCGCACGGTGAATTTTAGTTGGTCTTTCAACCCTTTGAATAGATCTACCTTTTCGATATTCAATACCACGTTGCCAATGTGGTGTTTGATATCCTTTCTCATGTTTCTCAAAAGTTTCTTTTACATAACGGTATCCAGACTTCAATTTTTACTAGCACTTCCATAAATTGTTATTAATTAAAAACAAGCATATTTTATTACTTTTATGGTAAATAACATGAGATTATATGTGAGTATAATATCATAAATCAAGATTATGATAAGAACATCTATTTTACTTATTAAGCAATAGTTTTATTATATTTCATAATTATTCTATAATTAATTATCTATGGTTAAAGGAAAGTTTTAATGGAACATAATAGAAAAGATAAAAAAAAAGAAACTAAAGAGCCTATTATTAGAGAAGAAAATGGTTTAACAATAATGTATGATAAGAATCAATTTAATGAAAGGTTTCCTCATTTAATAAGTGAAATAGCTGGAAAAAAGAAAACAGTTAGAATAGATGCAATTAATTCTCAAACAAATACAAGAGACTTAAAATCTAATAAAGATCATCCAAAAGAACTAGTGAACCCAGGGGCTATAGACTTTATAAGAAGATGTACAACCATCGATGAAGCCCTCAGTATTCTAGATTATTTATTAAACCGAGAAGAATTATCTAAGAGTGATTATAATTCTTATAAAAGTCAAATTATGAAAAAGGAAGGACTAAATGAATTTATTAATAAACATGGGGGTTTTAAGAAACCAGGTTATTATGAAAGAAAATTTAGAGATCAGAAACGATATGAATTCAATCAAAACAAACAAGAAAATTAATTAAATGAATTTTCAATCATAAAAAAATTAAAGAATAAAAATAATTATACCATAAGAAAAAATATGATGAACTTATGACAATAAGAACTAATGCTCTTAGTGATGATACTTGTCGCCCCAATCTGATTTTTTCTCCAAAAATTTGTATATCAAATGAAATTACATTTGCTAATTAATCTATATTTAAATCTAACTGATTTTTTAGATCCTTTCCCTTTTCTGTTAAAATATATTCTTTCTTTACAATCTTAATGAGATTTAATTCAAGTAATACAGGAATTCTTCCTTTGACACATGAAATTGGTAGACCTGAAAATAACTTAATAGTCTCGAAATTTTTTGCTCCTTTATCGATAGCAAATAAAATTTCAATTCCCATATAACCTAAAAGGATTTTTAAATCCTGTTTAGATTCTTCTCCATCAAGCATTTTAAATTATGATATTAATTTTCTTTAGAAGTATGATTTTATATATCATTTTTTATTTAGAATTATCTGAATCATAAAAATCTAATGATTTATCATTAAATTCTTTCTATTTCTTTTTTAATTATTGATACCTCTAAATTTTGCATTATCTTTCGTTTACAACAACTGGTTAGCTTTCTTTTGGCAATAACTTTCTCATCCATTCAGGAAAGGTGGTAGTTATCTGAAGATTCGTCTTTAATACAATATATGTTTCATTATCGTAATTCAATTCTTCTATCACATCATACTTCTTCAGAAATTCTATATTTTCCATCAAAGAATCAAGTGATTTTTTTGAAACTAATTTTGGTAATTTATCTTTTGATATTAAACCATTTCTTAGTTCAGATAATACATTATATTTTTTTGGATCTGCCATAATTTTAAATAAAATAAAACTATCTTGTTTTATTTCTTCCTCTGTTTTTTTTTCATACTCACTAAAATATTCTTGAACCCTAGGGAGGAGTAAATCTATTAATTCTGGTTTATCATCAATGTATTCAATGACGCTATCAGGTGGGATTCTCTCAGCTTTTACTTCTTTCAATAGAAGTACATATTTTTCAACTAAACCGATTTGATTTACAAAAATGAATTGCTTATCAACTAAAGTATCAATAATTTCTTCTAAATTTTTTTCTGGGAACTCCTCAACAAACCCTTCCCTCAGCCATTCCAAAGGGATTGGACCACTTGATAGTCTTTCTAAAGTTTCAAAAATGTGTTTATCATTTAATAGAATTGCTATTTTTTCCTCTTCCGTTTTTTCCGATGTGTATTCAAGTATTGCCCAATATAAACCAGTTACCCAGGCCTCTATTAAAGCTTCATTTTTGAGTATAATTTCTTTATCATTATCATCAAAGCTGTTTAAATCATTTAGATAGAATGCTGTATATATCTCTTCATTAGATTGTAATCGTTCCGAAAATTCTGCACACAAATTCGATAGAACTTCCTCTATTTCAGCTGAAATTTGTTGATCTAATATTACAGAAACCATTAACATCTCTTTATTTCCACGAGCCCAATCAGAATGAATTTCAAAGTAATAATTCAAGGATTTTAAGTGTTCAAATGAATGGGTAAAAAAACCTTCGTTATATTGTTGATCCATTATATTTGCTATTTTAATAGATAATTTCTTATCTAAAGAGTTTTTAGGGGCTGAAAAAAACACTAACGGTCCGATTTTCCTATGAAAGTAAGATAATGATACAGCTGTTTTCAAATAATGATACTCCATCAGGAATTTTTTAATTTATAAGCAGAACAGCTAATTTATTGTTGTTAAAACTAAATAAATTAATATTAAAGATTATATATTATTAAAGATAAATAAATTTATCTTAACTCAACCTCTAATATCTTTAAATGATTAATATAAGCAATAAACATAAATTGGTTTTATATATTTAAGATAATAATTAACTGTGATTATGAGTTCTATAAAATTAATTGGATTTGATCTAGACGATTGTTTATTTGACTCAACAGGGTTATCAGAAAGAGCGAGAATTAAAGGAATAGACGCGATGATTAGTTTAGGTTTAAAAATTGAGAGAGAAAAAGCAATTCAGATAATCAAAGAAATTGTTAATGAGTATGGGTCAAATTTTTCAAAGCATTATAACTACCTTATCCGGAGATTGAATCAAATGGAGAGTACTATAGAACATATATCATACACTATGCGATACAAATATATTTCAGCGGCAGTTATGGCATATCATCAAGAAAAAGTAAATTCGATTCAATTATATGATGATGTATATGAATGTTTAGTGAGATTAAAAGACTTATCAATAAAAACGGCAATCATTACAGATGGAATCCCGATTAAACAATACGAGAAAATTTTAAGACTTAAAATCGATGAATTAATTGATTTAATTATGATTTCGGATGAATTCGGGATTAAAAAACAAAATCCAGAAATTTATAAATATTGGTTAAAGAAATTTGGAGTAAAAGGCCAAGAGGCAGTATATATAGGAGATAGAATAGATAAGGATATTGCTCCAGCAAATATGAACCAAATACATACTGTTTATCTTCATAGAGGAGGAAAATATGACCTTTCTCATGATAATTTAAAAATCAGAGGATATTTAAAGCCTGATTATGAAATTTCTAACTTAAATGAATTATTTGATATAATTGATAGCATTAATCGTAAATAAACTATAGGTTTAATTAGGAAATGAGAGTTGCTTGTATTCAACCACAAGTATTTAAAGATAGAAATAAATGTTATCACCAAATTGAAGCCCTTTTAAAAGAGTTATTAGAAGAAAATCAAAAATGTGATATTGTATGCTTACCTGAAAGATGGGTTCCATACTACAGAGATCCAAACAAAAATATTCAAAAAGAAAGAGGAAATGATTATTTTTTCGTTAAAAACTTAGCAAAAGAATATAATATAAAAATTCTTTCAGGTGCGATTTGGGAAAAAAGAAATATATTAAAAAAGCCAATTATTACATGCTATTTTTTTGATGAACATGGTGATGAGATAGGGCGACAAGAAAAGATACATCTTTATAGTTATGAACGAGAACAATTCGAACCGGGTACTGAATTAAAAATATTTGCTTTAAACAAATTATATGATTTTGCTATCTTAATTTGTTTTGATATGGCTTTTTTTGAAACTCCTAGACTAGCTATCGAAAACGGAGCAGATGTTCTATTCTCACCAACCCAAATTAGAGAAGACGGAATGAATAATTGGGAAATATATTTAAAAGCACGTGCACTTGAAAATCGAGTCCCTGTTATAGCGTGTAATACTTTTGGTAGCTATTTACAAAGAAAATTTATAGGACATAGTAAAATTATTTCTTTTCATAAAGGAAATATTTCACCTTCCAAGTTAAGGATAGTAGAAGGCCCAAAAAATTCAAGTGGATTTATTTTTGATGAAATTGATTTATCATTTCCAAAAAAAATAAGAAAAATACGACTTGGAGAAAAAGTAGATAAGAATAAAATTAATGTCAAAATAATAAATAATTAAAAGAAAATAAACATCATCCAATATCTTTACATGAACAAATCTAAGGAGCTTAAAAAAATACTATTTTGTGGGTTAGAAAATGGGGGAAAAACTTCAATTCTATTATTATTAGACAAAAAGTTTAGTTTATTACCAACTGTAAAACCTACTATAAAAGCTAAAAGAACTGTTCATACAAACTCTTTATTAGGAATTTCAATTATCCGTTGGGACTTAGGAGGTCAAAAAAATTATAGAAAAATATATCTAGGTGAAAAAAGTAAGTATTTTACAGAAATGCAATCAATATTTTACGTTATAGATATTCAAGCATCTGAAAAATTTGAAGAATCATTAGCATTTTTGCATGATATTGTATCTATCACTTTAGATTCTCATCCTGAGAATTTTCAATTTTTAATATTGTTGAATAAATGTGACCCAGATATTAAAAAGAGTAAAGAAATATTGGAAAATATAGCATATCTTGAGACAAAAATCACATCAATCATTAAAGCAATAAAATTCTCAATTTTTAAAACTTCAATATATGACGATTCAAGCCTATTAAAAGCTTTTTCTGATGGTGCCTTTTATGCTACTCACAAATCTAATATTTTTCAAACTCTACTAAAAGACTATATGAGCAAAACTTATAATAGCTCTACCCTCTTGTTAGATAAAAATTGTTTTATAATTGCAAGTAGATCCACGGATGAAGAATATCAGAGGATATGTGAGTCTATAGCACCAAGATTAACTCAAGCATTAGAAAAGTTAGAAGAATGGGATATAACTACTATAGATATTGTAACAAATATCGAATTTTCACAAAAACACTCAAAGTCTCATAAAGAAGGTATAATTTTTCTTAGAAAACTAGATATTAACAATACTCGATTTTATTTAGTGGCACTTTGTTTAAATAAAAATGTGAAAAATAAATCATATGAATATTTACCACTTCTAGCTGATAATTTGAAAAACTTGTTGGAAAGTTTCGAATGAAACTCTTCTTTAAAGAATAAAGGATAATTTAAATTTTAACTTAATTTTTATTCTTACCTGACATCAATTTGAAATTATGAATTTTTACATATTTTTACTTCTAGTGACCTCCCTCTCGGTGGGGTTTAAATATCTTAATATAAAAAACAAATAAAGAAATAAAAATCTAAAAAAAAAATGACATTTAACTTTAATATATGTAGTAATTTTGTTGGCCCTAAAGCCTTATTTGACCCAAATTATATTCCACCTCAGATTTTACATAGGAAGAAAGAACAAAATTCATTAATCTCTATTTTGACGGATTCAATTTCTGATAAATTCTCTCTCAACATTTTATATCAAGGAATTCACGGCATTGGGAAGAAGGCGATTGTAAATAAAGTGATCAATGATCTCTCAATTCAAAACAAAGGAGATGTTAATATTCAAAAAATTTCTATAGATTGCAAACAGAAAGACTTTGAAGAACTGATTTTTTCAATCCTAGCAGATTTAATAAATATATGTAAATACAAAATTGATTATGATTCGCTGTTAAATTCAAACTTGTCACATATGTGGAATGTTTTTAAATTACTATGTAAAAGAATCGATTATAATCTCTTTATTATCTTTACAAACGTAGAATATTTAAAACCTGAAATATTTAAGAAGTTTTTGCATATTGCAAAAGAAGCAAATATCACTTCGATATATACAGTGAATAAAATTTTACAACCTGTAAAATTTGATTTGATATCTGAGTTTGACTTTAAAAAAAAGCTGAATTATTTCACGTATAAAGAACTATATTCTATTTTAAAACAACGAACCTTATTAGCGCTTTCACATGCAGTTGATGAGGAATTAATTAAATATATAACAGATTTGGTTTGCGAGCAATATGTCCCTGTTCCAGGAAAAAGTATTGAAATTCTTCGAGATCTTTATCCAATTTTAAGAAATAAGCAAAATTTTAAGAACAGTGAAATAATAGAACTTTGTCAAAATCATTTTGATCAAATGCAAATTCATGATGAATTTAGTATGTTAAACTATATTTCTGAAGAGGATTTTTTAAATATAATATTTTTAGATAATCTCTCAAATTACTTTATGAGTAAGATGAATTACTACGTTTCTTTAAAAGAATTAGAAGAATTGTATTATGTTTCTTGTGAATCTTTAGGATATGAGAAAAATTTTAATGAATTTCATAATTTAATTAAAGAATTATTAAATATTGGAATATTAAGACCGTCAAAGAAGGCACTAAGGTCAAAAAATTCTCACTTTTCAGATAAAACAATAATTAAAGATTCTTACTTCATGGTAATGAGTCCTAATCAGTTAAAAACAATTATAGACACTTTGTTCGATAATTATTAACCTTTTCTTTTACTAATAAAAATCGAATAAAGTAGTGAGATTTTTTTATATATTTGACATGCCTATCATATATATATTGGTAATTACTCTATTTTTTATATTAAAGATAGAAATGTAAAGATAGAAATGACTTACATCAAAAAAATTTCCATGACCGGTTTTAAGTCATTTGGAGATCGTACGGTGACAATCAAGCTTTCAAGTGGTTTCACATGCATAGTAGGTCCTAATGGCGCAGGTAAATCAAATATCATAGATGCGTTGTGCTTCGCTTTGGGAAGATTGAGTAAAAAAACAATGAGAGCTAAGAGTCTAGAAGATCTAATTTTTGCTGGCTCTAGAGGGAAAAATCCGTCCCAAAGAGCATCAGTAACTATGTATTTTGACAATTCTGATAATGTATTTCCAGGTGGGACTGATACTTTTGAAATTACTAGAACAATAAAAAGGGGTGGCGGTGGGGGATATAAAATGAATGGAAAAAACGCTACACGTCAACAAATCCTTAATGCTTTAGCTGCAGCAAATATTGATCCTGATGGAAGTAATCAATTCGTCTTACAAGGAAAAATCGTGGAGTTAACTCATATGAATACGGAAGAACGTAGATTATTCATCGAAGATCTAATAGGACTTCAAAAATATGACGAAATGAAAGATGCAACTTTAAAAGAATTAGAAAAAGCAGAAAGAGATTTAGGACAATTCGAAGCAATTTTTAAAGAAGTATCATCTCAGCTTAAAAAAGTTGAAAAAGAGAAAAATGATGCTCTAGCATGGAAAGAATTAGATGAAAAAATAAATTTTTTAAATTCACAGTTAATAGCTCTGAAAATTTCAAAATTAAGAGAAGAGGAAGATGACTTAGAGAAGAAAATAGAAAATTCTTCAAAAATAATTGAAGAATTAGAAGAAAAAATTAGCAGACAAGATGCCTTACTCAAACAAGAATCACTAGTAATGGATAACATTCAAAAAACTATAAATGAAAAAGAGAAAGAAAGAGAAGAAATCACTGAGAATATTACCCAGCTAAAAACAAAAATCTCTTCAAGCCAAACCACATCAAATCTTGCTAAAAAATCTATAGAAAAACTCATCCTTGAAATTAAAAACTTAGAAAATCTACAGATGGTTCTTGAGGAAGGACAAAATATCGATTCATTGATAGAGAGTGTGTCAAATGATATATCTGAATGCGAAAACAATATAGAAGAAGCTAAAAAAGAAATAGAAAAAAGACAACAAACTCAGTTTGAAATTGATACAAAAATTAAAGATAACGAGGAAGAAAAGTCTCTTTTTAATGCTGAAATCTCCAAAATACAACAAAATATATCTTCAAATGAAGCTCAAATTAAAATTCTTAAAGACAATATCAAAAAGAATGAAGATAAAAAACTCAAATTGGAAATTGAATTAAATAAGCTGAAAAAAGATGCAGAAAGTATTGATGAGGCTATTAAGAATACAAAAAGGGAAGAATCTGAAGTCAGAAAAGTGATAGAAGCTCTTAAAACCAAAATTGTTGAAGAAAATCAAAATAGAAAAGATCTTGAAAATAAAATCAATTCAATTCAAGAAGAAAAAAATCAACTAAATACAAATTTATTCAACTTGCAATCTAATTTATCTTCATTAACTACTGAGATTAGTATAAACAACAAGAACATTCAAGATTTGAATGAAAAAAAACTCTCTATTGAGAAAAAAATCCAGGAATTAAGTAAAGGTAAAGATACTGAGGATGCAGTTAAAGATCTATTAAAGGAGAATGAAACTAGGAAAAAAACTATTGTTGATTTAAGAGGAAAATTAAGAGAACAAAACTCAGTTTATAAAAAGAACGAGCAAAACTTAGAATTGCTAAGGATGAAAAAATATTCTTTAGAATCTGAAATCAATGATAATAAGGGAAAAATTGAAAATATTAGCACTGAATCCAAAATTTTCGCTAAAGAATCAACTAAATTAGAACGAGAGAAAAATAATTTGGATCTACAGGTATCTACTTTAAATAAAAATCTTTTAGCTATTGAAAAAGATCTCGAAAAATACAATAATAAAAACTTAAACGTCCAAAGACGCTTAGAAGATCTATTGAAAGAAAAAGAGGGTATCTTAAAGAAAATCGAATCTTCTGATGCAGAATATGAGAAAAATACAACAGACATTACCGGAATTCTACAAATTTTAAACATGCTTACTCAAAACATTAATATTTCTGTTGAATCCATAAAAAGTAATATACAACAATCAAATGCAGAGGCAATCGAGACATCTGCTGAAGACTTTAAGAAATTCGTTTTAGATATTGTAGATATAATGAAATCTGTTGAAGAAATTGGAGATGATACAGAACAAGCTACAGAGATGACAGAAACGCTAATATCTATCATGGAGACTTTAAAATTATTTACCGATAATGCAGATACAACTATCAACCAACTAATTGAGAGAGTAAAAGAGTCTGCGGATGTAGAAGTTCAAGCTTCAACTACAACCTTCGATAGCTTCGTTCAAGATCTCATGGAAATCTTAGAAAATGTTTATTTATCATTAAGAAAGCTAACTATGTCTAAAAGTCAAGAATTATACAAACAACTTGATGAGATTACTGAAAACATAAACTCTCAGACGGATGATTTTAATATTACTGAGAAAAAGTTAACAGAAGCTAACATCCAAAACAAACATGATTCCGAAAACCTTTCTGCGCTTAATCGAAGGCTTGAAGAAATTAATAAAAGAATTCAAGAAATAAATGAAAAAACTAAAAAAGCCGATGTAGAAATAAAAGAAAGAGAAGGATTAATAGGCGAAAGGGAAAAAGAGATTGAGGAATTAGATATAGAAATAAAAAAATCAGAGGAACTTAAAGATACGTACTGGGATGATATCTCTAAAATTCAAGAGAATATTGAGACAGAACAAGCAGAATTAGAAAATTTAAGACAAAAATTACAGGAATTGCATGGGATTCAGAATCTATTTGAAAATTTAACAGAAATTGATGAAAATATCCAGAAATTGAACAGTTCAATAGAGGAAAAGAAAAATTTAATTGTTAATACAGAAGAGAATATTAACAAAATTCAAGAAGAGCAAAATTCATTCCAAGAAGAAATTGATGCTCTAGCTTCACAGAAAGAAAAATTTTGGGAAATAAGTGAAAACATTCAGAAGCAAATTGAAGAAAAAAATATAGAATTAGAAGAAATTTTGGACCGCTTACGCGCACTTGAAAATGTAATGAGAATAATTAATTCAATTGAAGACATTAAAAAGGAAAATATCGATGCTGAGAATAAAATTGAAGCTTGTTTAAAAGATGTAGATGAATTAAATTCTGAAGTTGATAAAATTCAAACAAATGTTGATAATAAACAAAATATAATAGATTCATTAAGAAGTGAAAAGACCAAAGAAGTAGAATTACAAAAAGATGCTCAAAAGAAATTAAATAAATTTAATAAAGATTTACAAAAATACCAAAAGAAATTAAATGAGTTAAATAAAAATAAGGAAAGAGAACAAAAAATTCTTGAGCTAAATCAGGAAATTAATGATACTGAAAAACAAATTGAAACTGTATTAAAAGAACTAGAAAATTATAAAGTTGAATTAGACGCTGAAAATGGGAAAAAAGATGCAAAACAAGAGGAAATTGATAAATATATACAAGAAAAAGATGAGTCATGGCAAAAACAAAAACAACATCAGAAAACTATTACAGATTTGAAATCAGATCAATCAATGGAGAATTCAAAAAAGAACAACTTCGAATCTAAGAAAATTATTTGTGCTGATCAAATAGAGACTTTATTTCAACGTTCTAAAGAATATGGGTCATTGCCCCCAATTACAGAGGACCTTTCGGAACCTGAACTACAAGCTGAAATTGTAGAACAAACTAAAAACAAAAAGACTCTTGAACCTGTTAATTTAAAAGCAATTGAACAATATGATGTTGTAAAAGAAAGATTTGATGAGATTGATATGCGACGACAAACAATTCAGAGAGAAAGAAAATCAATTCTTGACGCGATAGATAAAATTGAACTTGAAAAAACACGTACGTTCATGAAAGCCTATCATGAAATTAATCGAGAATTCTCTCATACATTTCAGAAACTTTCTCCTGGTGGCTCTGCTAAAATGATTCTAGACCGTCCCGATAAACCCTTCGAAGGTGGTATCAGCATCGAAGCTCGACCGCGCGGGAAAAAAATTTCAAGCCTCGAAATTTTAAGCGGGGGTGAAAAAACCCTTGTGGCGCTCTCATTCATCTTTGCCGTGCAAGAATTCTATCCCGCGCCGTTCTATATTATGGACGAGATCGATGCAGCCCTTGATGGTCCCAATGTACACAGAACCTCGATGGTTATAAAGGAATTTTCCAGTCAAGCGCAATTCCTGGTTATTAGCCATAGAGAAGAGAATATCGTAAATTCAGACAGAATTTATGGTGTTTCTATGCAGCAAAGTGGTATAACGGATATCTTTAGCGTAGATTTGGAGGAAGAGGCGAAACGACTCTTGGAGCTTGAGGATATAGAGCCTACTATTACAGAAAACTAATAAAAAAAGGGAAAACTATTTTTTACAAATCTTAATTTGTTGAAATATAGAAAATTTAGGATTCTTTTCTGCATTTACTACAGGGTTCAATATTTTGATTTACGAGCCGTTTAAAGTATTTGGGGGTCATAGTAAACTGATGTTGATTCCGACATCTAATCTGTATTTTTTTAGTGTTGTTGTGGTATTCTGAGAGGAGAGTATAGTTTAAGGATTCAATCATCTGAACCAATTCTTTTTTGGCAG
>Ga0209427_10004270_pt1 | contig 16532 bp, 19 predicted proteins | sample DeeMarSWOR136_30_FD_187465 | JGI IMG/M metagenome (GOLD analysis project Ga0209427, IMG submission 187465) | Marine sediment microbial communities from White Oak River estuary, North Carolina - WOR-1-36_30 (SPAdes) (version 2) | ecosystem: Environmental > Aquatic > Marine > Intertidal zone >...
TTTAAATCGTAATAACCCCTGGCAACGCGATAGCGGCAGATTTGCTGTCCCCCCAGCCAGAGCTGGGTCACCTTGGCGTCCCTCAGGCACTTCTCATAGGGGAAGTCCTCAGAAATCGCCATCGAGCCCAGTAGCTCAGCACCTTTGTTGACTATCTCCACCGCCTTATCCGAGGCAAAGACTCTGGTAGCCGCCGCCTTAGATATGAACTCCGGCGACCACGGCGGGCCGTAGATATCTAGGTGGTCCATCATGGCACTGAGGTTATATATGCTGGCCCTCATCATATCTATACCAATGGCCATATCGGCGATTATTCCGGCCACTATGCTGTGCTGCCTGACCGGCTTGAACCCGCCCTGGCGGCTGCCAGTGTACTCCAGCACAATCTCAAAGGCGCGCTCGGCAATGCCTAGGGCCATCGTTGACGAATGCCAGCCAGTTCCTGATTCAAGGAAATGGTAAATATTAGCATCCATACCGGGACCGGCCAGCCGATATTCCTTGGGCACCCGAACATTATCGTAATTTACCGAACTATTTATCGATGTCTTGAATAACATCTTCTTCTCCGGCTTGCCAAAGGTTAGCCCCGGGGTACCCTTGGGAACGTAAATCAGGGCCACGCCCTCGTCCCCCGCTTTAGGGTCAGTGGTGCAGACGGTCAAATAGCTTTCGGCAATGCCGCCGTGAGTCGGCCAGGCCTTGCTCCCGTTTATGACATATTCATCGCCTTCAAGCTTGGCCGTGGTCTTAATCCCGGCACCGGCCAGCAGAGGGTTTTCGGAGTCGGCGCCTCCAGCTTCATCGGTCATGGAGAGGCAGGTATAGGTTAACTTGCCACTGCAGAAGGCCGGAATGAACCTGTCCATAACCGTCTTGTTTTTGACCACTATGGCCGGTTTTAAATTAATGCCCCAATTGATGCCTGCCGATAGGCTTATGCCACCGTCACCTTTGGCCAGCTCCTCACAGATAATGCCCAGGGCGGTGTTGGTGCCGTCTCCCCCGCCGTACTCGGCAGGATACCCCATCGCCTGAATCCCCAGGTCAACCAGCTTTTGATGGACTTCCTCAACCAGGCTATAGTCCGCTTCCAGTTTCTTGGCATTGGGTATGATTTCTTTCTTGGTAAACTCTCTTACCGTCTCCCGGATTTGGCGGTCCTCATCGGTTAATAGATGTTCTAAATTCATGGGGGGCTCCTTTCCCAATATTTTTTCAGCCTGTTACATCCATTGCCGCTGCGGCTAAAAAGCCCTTACGGTCAGAAAACCACTAGCACACTTTCAGACTAATAGACTTCTTCCCCAGACACTATGTGAAAACCAGGTGACGCCATCGTACTCCATTTAGCCACAAAGTCCTGGAACTTCTTTGACGGGGCATCCTTCTGGTAGAAATCTTCCAGGCTGCTCAGATGCATGATGCCAACGTATTTATAGGGAATCTCTCCCGTAACCGCTCCCGTTATCTTGACCAGTTCGAACTTCTTTACCGAGGGCAGGCTCTCCAGTAGAGGACCTTTCTCCTTAACAACGTACTCCTTGTACTGCTCATCAGTCACACCATCGGCCAAGTTGTAAAGAATAATTTCCTTTCCCATTTTGCCACTCCTTTCTTATATTTTGTTTGAACCGGGGAATGCCTAACCAACCCGATATTACTATAAAGACCTCGGCTTGGCAATAACCGGGGAAAGAAGACTCAACCTCATTGCACCCAAAGCCATTAACTGCTACAATCAGCCCGACCGACGCTCTTGAAATAAGGGGGTTGCCATGACGGCCAAAAAGCGAGATTATTCCGTACTCGACAAACTCAAACTGGAAAGAAAGCCCGTCGGCGTCAAGTTCCTCTCCGTCAAACCCGAGGGCATTGAGAGAATAGGCAAAAGGCTTTCCTTCTGCGAGATGTTTAAGGAGGCCCAGACCTCCGCCCCCTTCTACGTGCAGAGGGAAGACCTCTTCTGCATCGAGCCTTTTATACTGGGCATGGAAGACCCCGACCCCATGCTGGTCGGCGGGCTGGTGGGAGAAGCCGACGAGCTCTTTGAGGAAGCCCGCGCCAACCGCAAGCTTTATCAATTCCTGCCCAAGATGGTCAAGGGCTCGGTCAACTACGTCGCCTTCTCGTCTGTTGACCAGCTCACTTTTGACCCCGACGTCGTCGTCTTCACGACCAAAGCCGGTCAGGCCTATCACATATTGCGCGCCCTGAACTATTCATCAGGAGACATGTGGTCGGCCCGGGGCACCTCGGTGGCGGCCTGCGCCTGGATTTACCTCTACCCCATATTAAGCGGCGAAATGAACCTCACCATCACCGGCATCAGTCTGGGCATGCGCGCTCTAAAGGTCTTCCCCGAGGGCCTGGTCATCATCTCCCTGCCCTGGCCCAAGCTCGACGAGACCCTGAAAAACCTGGGCAACATGAAATGGAAGCTGCTTTCGGATGATATAACCGGCGAAGAGCACAAGAAACGCGTCGACAAGCTCTTCAACGACCTGAGCCAGAAGGTTAAAAATCGTTAAGGAGGTTGTCATGCTCGACTACTCCGTATTCGAAAAATTCAAGTTCGAAAGAAAGCCCGTCGGCGTCAAATACTCGCTGGTCAAACCCAAGGGCATCAAGCCGCTGGATAAGAGCCTGGCTATCTGCGAGATGTTCGCCGCCGCTCAGACCTCCCCACCCTTCTACGCCACCAGAGAGAACGTCCAGTGCGGCGAGCACGTCGTGGGCATGGAAGAGTTCCCCCCCATGATGTACAGCGGGCAGCTCGGTGAAAAGTTCTCCATGTTCAAGAACCCCGGTGCCAACCGCCGCATCTATGACTACATCCCGCTCATGCCCAAGGACTCCGTGAAATACATCATCCACGCCCCCTTTGATAAGCTCGACGCCGACCCCGACTTTTTGATTTTCACCGCCAAACCCGCCCAGGCGGAGGTCATCTTAAGGGCCAGCAGCTTCACCAACGGCAAGATGTGGTCTTTCAAGGGCACGACCTGCCTCTCCTGCGCCTGGATATACGCCCACCCCTACCTCAACGGCGAGATTAATATGACCGTCAGCGGCCTCGGCTATAGCATGAAAGCCCGCGGCGTCCTCCCCGAGGGGCTGTTGATTATCACCGTCCCCTTCGACCTGCTCCCTGGCCTCATCGCTAATTTGAAGGAGATGGAGTGGCAGCCCTACTGGTTCAAGCTGGGGCGGGAAGGCTTCATCAAAGAGGTCAAGAGAAGCAGCCAGGAGCTGGCGCGGGAACTGGCTAAGGACTGAGCTGCAGAGAGCGTCAGTCTTTAGAGCCTTTGGCTATGGCTATCGCCCGGCGGCGGGGGCTGTCCAGGAATAGCTTGATGGGGATAAAGATAAAGACAGCTATCGCGTAGGCCAACAAAAGCCACTGCTGGCTTAAGGCCAGTATCCCGGCGATAACGGCGCCGCCGATGCCGCAGCTCAGATTAGAACTTTTGGTTATTAAGTAGAGCCCACCGTAAATAGTCAGGCCGGCCAGCGCCGGCAGCGGAAATAGGACCAGCATTGTCCCGAAAGTGCTGGCCGTCCCCTGCCCCCCTCTGAAGCCGGCAAAGACGGGGAAATCGTGCCCCAGAATGGCTATAACGCCAGCCAGGAACTGCCAGCCTAATTCCAACCCCAGAACGTAAGCCAGCAAAACAGGCACTGCCCCCTTGGCGAAATCGATTACGGCCACCATGATGCCGAACTTGGGCCCGATGGAGTGGTAGGTATTGCGTGCCCCCATGTTGCCGTCGCCGATAGTGCGTATGTCTAGGCCCCTAAATCGTTTGGAAACCATCAGCGCCGTAGGTAGAGAGCCCAGAAAATAGGCTAAAAGCAGAACAGAGGCGATCTTGATAACTTCGCTCGGTTCCATCGCTCCCTCGCCATATACATAGAATTCCTATGTATTCTACCACGTCAAGTCAAATTTGGCTATTGTAATCTAGCGGCAAATGGCATAGAATTTGGGGACAGCCATCCACTAGCCGCTAAATCATGATCGAAAGGGGAAAAGCAATGGCATACAAATACGACAAATACTTTTTTTCGGGCCCCGTTCCGGAGCGCGAGGCTGCCAAAATGATCGCCGATATTAACGGCGATTTAATCAAAGGGAGCAACCGATATATGGTTAACTGGGTATTCCCCTCGCCGGCCGAGCTCTTCGGGGTGGACTCGTGGGACCAGATTTCCCACGGCCCCCACATTCACAAAAGTGCCGAAATCCTGATGCACCTCGGCACCGACCCCGATAACCCCTATGACCTGGGCGCCGAGGCCGAGCTTTGTATGGGCCCGGAGATGGAGAAGCACATCATCACCAAGTCCACCGTGACCTATATACCGCCCGATTTCGTCCATGGCCCCTGGACCGTCAAGCGGGTAGACCGGCCCTTTATAATTATACAGGTCAACCAAGAACCCACCCATACCGAAAAATCGCTGAAGCACCTGGTGCCCGAAAAAGATATGGACAGGATGATGTTTATTGACGAAGGTTATGATACCCCGGAGCCGGTCTGGCAGTTCCCCAAAGGGTCCAAGCGGGGTTAATAGCTAGATAAAACGCCCTTTTTTGAGCGCCCCCTTGAGGTAGCCGATAAACTCCTCCGCCTTTTCCCTGGGCGGCTTGGTGGCTAAACTGACGATGACAAAGAGGGGGACGCAGACGACGAAGCCCCACACCCCTGGCCACCATCCCAGCGGCCTTTCGCCCGTCACCTGGAAGATAAGGACAATAATAGCGCCGGTTATCATGCTGACCATGGCGCCCAAGGCCGTGCCTCGCTTCCAGAAAAAAGCGCCGAAGATGGTCGGCACCGCCATCAAAAGCCCCGCCGAAGCCGCCGAGGAAAGCGGCGCAATCATACGGTCAAAGACATCGCCCGCCTGCTCGAAGGGGTATAAACCCGCCGCCCACCAGGCGAAAACGAAGGCGATGACAGCCATAATGGGGATAACCCACTGCCCTACCCTTAGTTCCCTTCTCTCCGAGACCTGGCGGTTAATCAAGCCCTTGTGAATATCGCGCGCCCAGACCGAGGAAAGGGTGAGCAGTATGGAATCTATGGTGGAGATGGCCGCCGCGGTGATGCCAATCATGACCACGATAGCCAGCCCCGTCGGTATTATGGGCAGGGCGAGCATCGTCGGCGTGGCCAAATCGGCGTTCTCCAGACCCGGCACCAGCAGCCTGGCACTGAAGCCCCAGAGCACCGAAATCATGGTGTAGATGAAACCGAAGATGAGGAAACCGCCCAGCATCTGCTTCATGGCGGTCACCGACTTGGGGATAAAAAGCCGCTGGCTCACCTGCGGGTTGGAGATTAAGAAAAAGAGCCAGGGTAGAGCCAGCCCGATGAACATATTAAGGTTCCACGAGCCCTTCGACGTGGGCACGGTCAGCAGCCCCGGCACCGCCGACTCCAGCCTGTCGAAAAATGAGCCGAAGCCGCCCAGGGCGTTAATGACCACCCCCAGCACCGCCGCCGAGACCGTAATCATGATTATCGCCTGGAAAGCGTCCGTCCAGGCCACCGAGCGCAGACCGGCAATGCTCGACCAGGCGATGGCGCAAACAGCCGCGATTACAATCCCCCATCCTACAGCTATGGCACCCCCGCTAACCCCGTTCACCAAGTAGCCCACGCCCATAAGCTGGACAGCGCCATAAGGAACGAGAAAGACCAGGGCCAGGATGGCCGCCGTCGCCCCCACCCCCCGGTTCTGGTAGCGGTCGCTGAGCAATTCCATGGGTGATACGTAGCCGTACTTCTTGCCCACCAGCCAGAAACGGGGCAGGAAGAAGACCATCATAAACATCCCGCAGAGATAGGTCAGCTCGAAGCCCAACGCCCCCACCCCACTGAGGTAGGTCAGCCCCGCCAGCCCTATCATCATAAAGGCGCTGTAGGTGGTGGCGCTGTAGGTCAGTGCCGAAATAAAGCCACCGAGCTTGCGGTTGGCCAGGAAAAACTCGCTTACCCCCGCCCCCAACTGCCGCCGCGCCATAAAGGCGATGCCCAGCCCTGCGGCGATATAGACAGCGATGCCGAACCATACCCAGGAGGTGGCGCTCACGACTTCACCTCACGCCACTTGAGGAAGATGAAAAAGGCGCTGGCGATAGCCGCCAGAACCCATATCGTCCAGAACATAAAGGCGGCGCTCATCTTCTCCACACTGGTGAGCACGTACCAGGGGATAGCGATATCCAGCGCCAGCAAAAAGCCGAACCAGACCCAGGCCCAGACCGTCTTAGTCATTTGGGGTACCCTCACCAAAATATTTAACCGCCATTTTACCACAAAGGAACAACGCCGTCACCATTCGGAGCGCGAATGGTGGCTCAAATACGATAAAGTCGGGATTAAGCCGGACTGATTTAAGACTCTCTGACAGCCACAATCAAAGCCGCCGGGCCTATGTGCACTCCCAGCACCGGCCCTAGCCGGCTCATTATGATTTGCTCTTTATCAAACAAAGAGCCGAAGCGCTCAGCCAGAGCCTGGGCTTCGTCGGGGGTGGTGCTGTGCACCACGGTCAACTCCTGAATATTAGCCGTGCTCTGGACGAATTCGAAGAGCCGGTCCAGGCCTTTGGCGCGAGTGCGCACCTGCCCCGCTGGAATAACCTCACCATCCTTGAGTGTCAGTATCGGCTTCACGTTCAGGATGGAGCCCAGCAGCGCCTTGGCTTTACCGATGCGCCCGCCCTTTTGGAGGTATTCCAAGGTATCAAGAAGGGCCAGTAAACGTATCTTAGGCATGGTCTGCTTGGCCACTTCCACCACCTTGTCCATACTCTCACCGGCCTTAGCCGCGGTGGCAGCAGCTATAACTACCAAGCCTAAAGCCATGCTCAGTATCTCTGAATCAATCACCTCGATGGGACAGGGTGAATCCATCGTCTCTATAGCCTGCAGGGCCGAGTTACAGGTGCCGCTCAGCTTGGAGGATATGTGGATGGAAACTATGCCGTCGGTGCCCTTAGCCACCTCCTGGTACAAATCCACGAAATCCTGCGGAGTCGGCTGAGTGGTGTTGGGGTGTACGGGATCGTGCTGCAGCCTTTCGTAGAACTCGTCCTCGCTGATGTCCACCCGGTCGCGCAATACCTCATCGCCGAAACGAACGTACAGAGGTATCACCGTAATCCCCAGCGCCTTAACCAACTCGTCGGGCAGGTCGGCGCTACTATCGGTAACCACTTTTACCGTCATGATTTCCCCCTTAAATAGACGCCCTCGCGGGCTGATGCCAAATTATAATAGACATCCCACCCACCGTCAATTCCTATCCACTCTAGGTATGTGTTAAAATGTCTTAAAATGACGGTTGTTCTCTCCCGGCAGGAAATCAAGCGGCTGTTAAAGAAAAGGCCGCCCCTCGTCGAAGGCTATATCGACCTCGAAGAGCAGGTGCAGCCCAACGGCGTCGACCTCACCCTGCGTGAGGTAGCCCTGCTCCAGTCTTCGGGCCAGATAACCGCCCAGAACGACCAGAGACTGGTCTCCGATTTGTCGCCACTAGTCTTTGATGGATTAGGCTATATCGACCTCGTCCCCGGTGCCTATATCATTACTTATAATGAGGTCGTCCACCTCCCCCAAAATATCATGGCTTTAGGTCGCCCCCGTTCCAGCCTACTCCGCTGCGGCGTTACCGTGGGCACCGCCGTCTGGGACGCCGGCTACGAAGGCCGTTCCCAGTCTTTGCTGGTGGTCTATAACCCGCGCGGCTTTCGGCTGCAAAAAAACGCCCGCGTAGCCCAGCTTATCTTCATGCGCTTGAGCGGAAAAACGGAGGGCTACAAGGGCGCCTATCAGGGCGAAAACATAGAGTAGCCCCACCCCGTTTTTTTATCTTTTCCCACCCACCGCCCTTTAAGGTAAAAGGGGGCTTCGCCCCCTTTAAAACCCCAAAAGGGAGGAGCGGAGTGGCCGCAACCCAGAAGGAATTCTATAGGGAGAATCCCCTATAAGGGTGGGTAGGGCGGGTCAGAACAACGTTCGATAACAAAGGTAGGGATGTCTGGGATGGAAACATCTAATAAAGGGCAATAGGGGTCTAACCCCTACCCTCAAACCACCAGACTCAATGCTTTGGGTACCACCCGAAAAGACGCTGGGCACTCTCCCAGCATCTCCCCATCGGCATAGACCAGCATCGGCTCGGCGGACTCGATGGAAACGCTGGGCGTTTTCTTCACGCTAACCTTGGGGTGATTGATGTGAGTCCCCTTATAAACGGTGGGGAACTCCTTGAGCAACTCCAGCTTGCCAAAATCCCCGATAACCACCACATCCAGGAGCTCATCGTCAAGCTCGGCATCGGGGGCCACATGCATGCCCCCGCCCATGTAGTTACCGTTGGCCACGGCAACGTTCAGCACGCGCTGGCGCTTTTCTTCATCCCCCACCCTGAGCACGATATTCTTATTCCGGTAGCTGACCAAAGCCCGTAGCATCCCCGCCACATAGGGTATGGTGCCGCCGAAGAACTTGGGCAGGCGCTCGGTCTCCTTGACCACGGCGGCGTCGAAGCCCACGCCCGCCGAGTTAACGAAAAAGCGCTCCTGCTTTTTCCCCTGGCACTGGCACTCCACCACCCCCACGTCTATAGCTAACCTCTTGGAGCTCTTAAGATTATTACAGGCGGTGGTATAGTCCCGCGCCAGACCCGCCGAGCGGGCGAAATCGCTGCCCGTGCCCGTGCTCACCACGCCCAGCGCCGTGGCGGCAGCATTAGGGGAAATGAGTATGCCATTGGCGACCTCGTTCACCGTTCCGTCCCCGCCCACCGCCACCAAGTAGCGGTAGCCGTCGCTGGCCGCTATCCTGGCCAGTTCTATGGCATGACCCACGCCCTCGGTGTAGTCGAAGTCGAAGGATAGACCAATGCGCTCCAGCAGTCGACTGATTATGGGCCACTTACGGCGGGTGGAACGGGCCCCTGCCACCGGATTGACGATTACCTTGGTCAGCGTTTTCGCCATTTGCCGTACCATTATATCTTAAGCCAGCTGTCGCCGATTGCTGATAAAGAGGCTGGCGACGAAACACGCCGCCAAGTAGAGCGACATGGAGAGCACGGAAAGGCTGATGGATGGGTCCTCAAAATCAAAGGGAATGTCGCCCATGCCCCCCATCCCCCCCATAAACGTCTCGTAGCCGCCATAAATGGTAGCGATGGAGTCGCCGTTGGTGGAGAGCATAAACCAGTGCGGCTGCCCTGTCATCATGAGTACGGAGTCAATAATCCCGGAAATGACCATAATGAAAACGAGCGTGATGACGGTGGCGCTCATCGAGCCCTTCATTACCGCGCTGAAGAAGAAGGTCACTGAGAGGACGGCGCCGGTATAGAGCAGGCAAAGCCCGAACGACCCCCCCGTCTCGATGGGGATAGACCCGTATATCGCCAGCAGGGAAATGGCCACGATTAAGTAGCCGAGAACGATGAGCATCAGCACCGAGCCGTAGCAGGCAATATACTTGCCGATAACCAGCGTGGTGCGCCGCACGGGATTGGTAAAGAGGATAAAGCCGGTCTTGCTCTCAAACTCCCCGGCGATGGCGTCGCCGGCAAAGAAGATAGCCCCGATGGTGGCCAGGCTGGGCCCGATGGAGAGGATGGCCGCCATCACCATGATATTATCGGGGAAGCCGTCGCCCAGCACCGGCACCAAAATGAGCACGGCCAGTTCGGCCAGAAGGGTAAGCGCCAGAATGATATAGAGCCGCTTGCGGCGTATGTGTTTTAAGAACTCGTAGCCGATAACTACTCTCAGCTTTTCAAATTCAGTCAAGGGGTGCCTCCGTTAGCTCAAGATAAGCGCGCTCCAGCGACTTGTATTTTTTCTTAAGGGTTGCGATGCTGTCGAAGGCAAGCAGACGCCCGTGGTCGATAATAGCCACCTGTTTACATATCTGGGTAACCTCCGTCAGCTGGTGCGAGGCGAAGAAAATCGTCTTTTCCTGACCCGCCTTCTCGATGATAGCCCGAAACTCGACCACCCCCCGGGGGTCCAGCCCCAGCCCCGGCTCGTCCAGGATAAGCACGGGCGGGTCGTGGAGCAGTGTCTGCGCCAGGCCAAGGCGCTGCTTCATCCCTCTGGAGAACTTCTCTATCTTGACCTTGCTCCATTCCTCCAGCCTTACCTGCTTGATGACCTCCTTGATACGGCTCTTGAGGTGGTCCCCGTCCATCCCCCGCAATCGGCCCAGGTAGCCCAGTGTCTCTTCGGGGGTGAGGAACGAATAGAACTCGGGTGTCTCCACGATGGCGCCGATTTTAGCTAGGGCTTTTTCCGGCTTCGTGGAGACATCAACGCCGTCGATATAAGCCGTGCCCGAGGAGGCGCGAAGAAGCCCGCACAGTATCTTTAGGGTGGTGCTTTTGCCAGCGCCGTTGGGCCCCAGCAGCCCCACGTTCTCATTGGCGGGCACCGTCAGCGACAGGTTATTCAGCGCCAGGAACTTGTTATAGTATTTGGTCAGATTTTCGATGACAATAGGTTCACTCATTCCCCAATCCTTTAATTTACATCTTTACCATTTTACCATAACTTGAGCTAATCCAGATAGCTAATATCAGCCGGCGGCCTCTTCTTCATATCAACCTCAATGCCGGCCGCCTTAAACAGCTCCAGAAACGAGTCGTCGTTATATTTGCCGAAGCTGACAAAGCGCTTTATCTTGGCGTTGGTCAGCATCTTGGCGCAGAGCACGCAGGGCGTGTGCGTGCAGTAGATGGTGCTCCCCTCCAGGCTGACGCCGTGCAGGCTGGCCTGCACGATGACGTTCTGCTCGGCGTGAATCCCGCGGCATATTTCCTGCCGTGTCCCAGACGGTATCTTCAGCTCATCCCGCAGGCACCCCAGCTCCAGGCAGTCTTTTAAGCCCGAAGCCGCCCCGTTATAGCCCGTGGCCAGGATATGCTTATCCTTCACCGCCACCGCCCCGATGTGGTGACGGCGGCAGGTCGACCGTTCGGCGACCACCGAGGCTACCTTCAGGAAATACTCATCGATTTGGGGCCGAACCGCTTTTTTCATTTCAGTAAGGCTACAATCCTTTCCACTTCCTTTCTCAAGTCCTCGCGGGAAGACTCGTTGACGATGGTAAAGTCGGCCATGGCAATCGGCGCTCCCTTGGCCAGATTCTCTAACTCGTTCTTGTCCCGGCTGGCAGCCTGCTCCAGAGTCAGGCGGCGCTGCGGCCTATTGGCCAGTCGGGCGTATCTCGTCTGGGGCGATGACCACACCGCCACCAGGTAAAGGTCCTCTCCGTAAAGCCCTTTGAGATAGGTGTACTCCTCCCAAGAATAAAGCCCGTCAATAACCACATTTGAGTTGGCCAACGCCCGCCCGATTCGGGCCCGGTTGCGCTTGGCGTAGATGTCTCGCCCCTCCCCCCGCAACAGCTCCCTCACCATCCGCTCGTTGTTCTCGTTCGGCTCCAAGCCTCGTTTTTTTATCTCTTCGTCGGTAACATCGCCGAACCGGATTCTTGTATATCCGTTCTGCTCAAAGACACGGGAAACCTCCGATTTACCAGCGCCGGCCATGCCCACGATGGAGACAATTTTCATCCACCCCATTATAAGAGAACAGGGATTAAATAACAATAATTTCTTTATCTACCCACCCCCAAAAACCTGTGTTATAATCTAGCCAAAGATATGCCCAAGCGTCTTAATCTATCCCAGGAGATAGAAAAACAACTCCCACCCGAGCTGGTCAACTTCATGTGGATGGCGGGCGAAATCGCCCACACCCGCGGCGAAAAGCTCTACCTGGTGGGCGGGGTGGTGCGCGACCTGATGCTGGGCCGGGCCAACCTCGACCTCGACCTGGTGGTGGAAGGCAACGCCATCGAGCTCGCCCAGCAGCTCAAGCAAAGCGTCAAGGGCAAAATCACCACCCACGCCCGCTTCAACACCGCCAAGCTGCAGTGGGACAACTGGAGCGTTGACCTCACCACCGCCCGCACCGAAACATATGAAAAACCCGGTGCCCTACCCACCATCACCCCCGGCTCAATTGACCAAGACCTCGGCCGCCGTGACTTCACCATCAACGCCATGGCGCTGGGCCTGAATCCAGGGCTCTACGGCCAGCCCATCGACCCCCTCGGCGGGCGCGACGACCTCAAGAGCAAGCTCATCCGCGTCCTCCACGAAAAGAGCTTTATCGACGACGCCACCCGCATCTGGCGCGGGCTACGCTACGAGCAGCGTTTCGACTTTCACCTGGAGAAAAAGACGCTGGGTTTGCTCAAACGCGACATAGATATGCTCAAGACCATCAGCGCCGACCGCACCCGCTATGAAGTAGAGTGCATCCTCAAGGAACCATACCCGGAGAAGGTCTTTATACGTGCTGCCGAACTGGGAGTTTTAGCCCACCTCCACCCCAATTTAGGGGGCGACGAATGGCTGGCGGAAAAATTCGAGCAGGCACGCAAGTTCAGCGCCCCCACCCCACCAGAACCCGGACTCTATTTGGCGCTACTGGCTTACCCCCTGACCAAAGACGAAACCGACCGATTCATATCCCGCCTCAGGCTGCCCAAGGCGCTGGCGCAGATACTCAATGATTCCGCTGCCATCAAGAGCAAGATGCGCCTGCTGGCCACCCCGGGCCTCTCCCCCAGCGGCATCTTCCGTCTCCTCGAAGCATATTCCTCCCCGGCCATGGTGGCTAACTCCGTCGCCACCGAGTCCCCCGCCGCCAGCCAGAACATCCACCTCTACCTCACCCGCCTGAAATACGTCGAAATCGCGCTCACCGGTGATGACCTGATAAAGATGGGCATAACCACCGGTCCCGAAATCAGGGAGATGATGGAAAGGCTGCAAAAGGCGCGTTTGGACGGGGAGATTGCCTCCAGAGATGATGAGGTGGAACTGGTTAAGGGGTGGCTGGCGTCTAAGTAGTTATTCCACCTTCTTGAATTTGCTTCTCGGCGCGCCGCAGATGGGGCATTTCTCCGGAGCTTCCCCGGCCACGGTGTTGCCGCAGACCTGGCAGACAAAATAGGGTTCTGCCTTCGGCTCCTTGCCCGCTTCGAGCGATTCTAATGCCTTCTGGTAGAGCCCGTAGTGAATCTGCTCCACCTTGTTGGCGTTGTCAAAGCTAATCTCGGCTTTAGTTTGTTTTTCCGCCTTGGCCTGCTCGATAAAAGCGGGGTACATCTTGGTGAACTCGTACTCCTCCCCACCCATAGACCCTTTCAGATTTTCGGCTGTCGGGCCGATGCCGCCCAGGACCTTTAGGTGATTGCGGGCGTGCACCGTCTCCGACTCCACCGCCGCCCGGAAAAGTCGGGCTATCTGGGGATGTCCCTCACTCTCCGCCCGCTCGGCGAAATAAAGATAGCGCCGGCTGGCTTGGCTTTCCCCGGCAAAGGCGTCCTCGAGGTTCTTCTCTGTCTTGCTCAATTCACACCTCCAGCTATTTGTCTTTCTTTTTCTTGGTTTGCCATGGTGTATAGTCCCGGTCGAAGACAAGCCCCTTCTTCTCTTCACCCGCCTTGGCCACGTCCGACCTGAAAGCGGGTATTGATTTCAACATGCAAAATATGGGCAGGGCTATAGAATAGAGGATAACGCTCAGTTCTCCACCGAAGGCCCAGATGAGTGGGGGCAGAAAGACGAAGCCCACTATCGCCGATAGCCTGACGTTGCTGGTAAAGAGCAGCGCCACCAGCAGGACGCCGAAGCAGATGGCAAAGGGTATGGGTGAGAAGGCCAGCAGCACCCCCATGGTTGTCGCCAGCCCCTGACCTCCTTTGAACTTAAGCCAGACGGGCCAGTTGTGCCCCGCCACCGCCGCCAGGCCCACGGCGAAGACCCAGTAAAGGTGCAGCCCCAGCCACTGGGCGATGAGCACAGCCAGCGCCCCCTTGGCCATGTCGGCCAGGAGCACGCCCAAACCAGGCAGAGCGCCTATCTCGCGCATAGTGTTGACTGTCCCCACGTTGCCCCCACCCACTTTTCTGATGTCCACGCCCTTCACTAGCCGCCCGATAAGATAAGCAAAGGGGATAGAGCCGAGCAGGTAAGCGATAACCAGCGCCAGTACTATCAGTCCCGCCATGACAACTCCTTAAATATTAATTTAGCCCGATTATAACCTATCCAGCGACGAAAGCGTAGCCGCCAGGTAGCACTTCAGTCCCTGGTCTTTACAGCGCTGGTATAATTCCTCGGCCGGAGCCTTGTCTTCAAGCATGCTGAACAAGGTCGGCCCCGAGCCAGCCAGGTGAACGTTTTCCGCCCCCAACTTCAGAAAATGCTCCTTATAGACCTTGAGCTTGGGGAAAAAGCCATAGGCAACGTTCTCAAAGGTGTTGAAGAACATAGAAGGGCTTACCGTACCCTTCGTTAGCCCGACCACCACCACATCCGTAATCTCCCCGCCGCTGTAGTGGCTGGGCTTGAGCCTGTCGTAGAGCTGTTTCGTTTTCTCCGCCACTTCCGACGGCGGCACGAGCAAAACGACCCAGCTGTGGGGCAGCGAAGGCAGGGGGGCTATCTTTTCTCCCCTCCCCTCCACCAGCGCCGTGCCCCCGTGGAGGAAAAAGGGCACGTCTGAGCCCAGCCTCTTCGCCAGCTCCAGTAGATTGGCCGGCTTCAGTTCCGGCGGCCAGAGCTGGTTAAGACCCAGCAGGACGGCGGCAGCATCGCTGCTGTCCCCACCCAGCCCCGAAGAAAAAGGAATGTGTTTCTCGACCTCTATCCTGGCCCCCTGGGAGCACCCCTTGAACCGCTGCAGCAGGGCGGCGGCGGTCGACACCAGGCTCTTTTCGGCATCGAAGTCGGGGGTATCGCTGCTAACCTCGAACTTATCGCTCAGGCTGAAACCCAGGTTGTCACAGAGGTCGATAGCCTGGATGACGCTGCGTATTTCGTGAAAGCCGTCGGGCCTTTTGCCCAGCACTTCCAGCGTCAGGTTAATCTTGGCCGGCGCCTTAACCGTCAGCATGTTTCTCCTCTAACGCCCGCTGCAGACCAGCCCATTCCTCGATAGTTAGTGTCTCCGCCCGCCTTGACGGGTCTATCCTTGCTTTCTGCAGAAAGGGCAAGACCTCGGCCTTATCCCTCCCCAGCCCCTTGGCCAGCGAGTTGGCCAGTTGCTTGCGCGGGGCGGCAAAGCCCGCCCGCACGGTGTCGAAAAAGCCCGTTTCGTCGACGTCGACTTTAGGTTTTGGGTAAACGTTAATTTTTAGTATCGCCGAGCTGACCTCGGGCGCGGGGTAAAAGGACTCAGGGGGGACGATGCTCATTATTTTCGGCTCACCGTAGAACTGGACGCTGACGCTAAGCAGGCTCATATCGCCGGGACTAGCGGCGATGGTCTCGGCGACCTCTTTCTGCACCATGACCACCATCGCCTGCGGTTTAGCCGAAGCCTCAAGAAAGTGACGCAATACGGGCGAGGTAATATAGTAAGGCAGGTTGGCCACCACCTTGTAACTTCGCCCCTCTAATAAAGACACCGGCTCGATTTTAAGCACATCGCCGTTGATAACGGTGACGTTATTAAAAGAAGCCAGCGTCTTCTTGAGCAAAGCCGCCAGCTTATCATCCAGCTCGATGGCAACAACCCCGCCCGCTCGCTTAGCTAGCTCTCTGGTTAAAATGCCCAGCCCCGGCCCCACCTCCACCACAGCGTCATCGGGCTCAAGCTCGGCGGAGGAGATAATGGTCTCCAGCACCCCGCCGTCAACCAAGAAGTGCTGCCCCAGCCCCTTTCTCGCCCTGAGCTCGGACCGGCGCAGTAGCCTTCTCGTCTCGGCCAAAAGCGGATTCGGGCTCTTATCCATAGAATCAATGAGGCCGTGCACCCACTCTCGACCCCGCCCAACAGCTTGCCCGCACCAGCCAGCTCCAACCAGGTAGCCCTGCGGCACCCGGGGCCTCTATTTACCGCTGCTTCCTCTCGGACCTGACGGGATTCATAGCACTCCGCCGCGCAGGACCCGGCCTTCAACACCGCTTAGCGCGGGTAGTCCTACCAGACAAAGGCCTCAAGCGGGAATTCGACCCCGCTATAGCGGATTGCGAGTTCAGGGCACCGCTGGCTCCCCGTCTAGCACGACCTCACTAAAATGCTAACCTTCACCCGACGCTTTGTCAAGGGATAGTCTTCTTCCCCATCCCCCATTTTATATCTTTTCCCACCCACCGCCCTTTAAGGTAGAAAAGGGGCAAAGCCCCCTTTCAATCCCCCAAAATAAGGGGGATATATAAGGGGTACCACCCTTATAGGGTGGGCATCGGGTGGGAAGATAACACGTGCGCTAACAGAGCGGGCAGGGAAAAGAAAAGCCCCGAGATAATCTCGGGGCTTTCTCTCATAGCAATCCGATTCAGTTTTACTCTTTGGGCATGGGCTTGCCCAGAACCGCCTCGAAAAGCTCCTCGTCTATGGGGTGCCCCTCGGCCACCATCTGGCGGTACTTGATAAAGTCGATGGTATCCTTGCCCGTTATCTTCTTG
>Ga0209427_10004273_pt1 | contig 16527 bp, 11 predicted proteins | sample DeeMarSWOR136_30_FD_187465 | JGI IMG/M metagenome (GOLD analysis project Ga0209427, IMG submission 187465) | Marine sediment microbial communities from White Oak River estuary, North Carolina - WOR-1-36_30 (SPAdes) (version 2) | ecosystem: Environmental > Aquatic > Marine > Intertidal zone >...
AAACCTTCATCATTTATTCCTGGTATAATTTCTTTAATTTTTTCAGATTCTACAAAATTTGTGTTTAATCCATAACCTTTTTGAAATTTTACAGTGTCTTTAAGGATCCTTTCATCCTTATCAGTATAGGCTAAGAATGTATATCCTCCTTTATTCCACCAAATATCATCACCAAATTTTTCCTCCCAAGTAGAAAATACTTCTATTGATCTTTGGCATAGCAATATTTTTCCTTTGTGAGAATGAGTTGTTCGAATTCCTCCCAAAGCATGTTTATTATCTCCTTGCGCAACTGAAGGTAAAGAATCGATAACAAGAGTTTTCAATCCACAGTTGGCTGTCGCTAAAGCAGTAGGAACACCGATACTTCCTGCTCCAATTATAATTACATCATATTCTACCATTTAGGAATCCTCCTTCTCATCCTTAACATTGGCGAAAATTCCTAATGGAACTTCAATAAAGAGTGGACGTTTAGTTCCAGGTATAATTTCTTCAATAACTACACCTTCTTCTCTAAATATTCTTTCGATTAGCGGAGTACACGTTTTACCTCCACATGCTCCCATCCCAACTTTAGTTAAAGCCTTTAACTCATTGAAATCTCTAACTCCTGAGCGTATCCACCTCCGAATCTCACCCACCGATACACGTTCACATCTACAGACTATTGTCTCATCCTCCATGAACGATTTTTGATAAAAATCTATTGGTTCCTGAGATATAGTCTCATAATTTTTAATTGCTACAGCTTTTTTTGCGATTTTAGATGGTAATTTTACAGTTATTAGTTGAGTTTTGGGAAAATCCTTTAGTATACGAGCTCTATGAATTTCATATGTGCCCAATTCCTCCTCATTACTTACAACAGTAATTTTTTTTCCCTTTTCTAACTTTTCCTTGGTGAGTTCGAATGGGAAAGTAACTAATGGATTATTCTTATCTTTACGATAATCTATTAACACTACCGCTAAACCAGGACAGACAGCAACACACTTGCCACACCCTATGCAGTCTTGTTCCCCCTTAAAATATGGTAATTGAGTAATTAAATCATCTATAGTCTTAATTTGCTGTTGATCACATACGGTCGTGCATGGATTACACGGAATTTCTTGATTACAATAAAATACTGGATATATTCCTTCTTCCTTAAACCTAATTTCAGTATCAATTGGTTGGGGGGGTTTTGCTTTCATAATTTCAGCAAATTCTACCATCTCATCAATACTTTCTGAGAATTCAATTCCAATTTCTTTTAAAATTTTATAAGCTTCAATCTTCCCTGTATATATTGCTGCTGAAGCTTCTGCAATTTCTTGGGCATCACCTGCTACCCATACCTTAAATCCAAATTCAATTGCTTTTTGATAGAACTCATCAACAGGATTTAGACCTACAGCAATTAAAATGGTATCACAAGCAAAAGTTTTTTCTGTTCCAACAATGATATTAAAATTTTTGTCAATTTGAGCAATTGTTATAGATTCTACATTCAATTCACCATTAGCAGAAAGAATAGTATGACTTGTATAAATTGGCACACCTAATCTTCGAAGTTTATCTTCATGAACTTTATATCCTCCACATTGAGGTAATGCTTCAATTAGACCAACAACTTCGATCCCAGCTTGTATTGCATGGTATCCCGCAATAAGCCCTACATTACCTCCACCAATGATAAATATTTTATCTGCTGCTTTAATTAAATCACGATTAACTAATGTTTGAAATGCACCTGCACCATATACTCCAGGTAATGTATTTCCAGGAAACACTAACATTTTTTCTCTAGCTCCAGTAGCAATTAGTAAATATTTTGGTTTTATCAATGCATATTTTTTATTTTCTTTAAAAATACCAACTAATCCATCACTGAATATTGCTAAACAAACAGAATTTAACCAAACCTTAACATTTGCTAGAGAATTTATAGATTCTCCCAAAATTTTTGCAATATCTATTCCACGTCTACCTGCATATACGTCTTTTTGTGAGCCAAAAAATTTATGCGTTTGTAGCACTAATTTTCCTCCAAGTTCACCCTTGTCATCTATTAAAATTACTTTAACATCATTTTCTCCTAAAATCTTTGTAGCCGATAATCCCGCTGGACCTGCACCAATTACAAGTACTTCAGTGTTTATAATTTTGGAATCTCCAACACTTATTGTATTATCATCAGGAGGTAGCTCGGGTAATCCATTACAGCTTTCTATTACCATACCCTTTTTAAGAGATGTCATGCATGCTTTTACTGGAATATTATTTACAATAACAATACATTGAGCACATTGCCCGTTAGCACAAAAAATTCCTTGTGGACTATTATCTTTTGCATGGTGACCAAATATTTTTATTCTATTTAAAAAAAGTGCTGAAGATATAACCATTCCTTCAAACCCTGTTAAATTTTTGCCATCAAAGCTAAATGAAACCTTTTTCCTTTCTGGTATGTCTAAAATAGGATGTTTAGTTATATCTTCCATTTAGAATCTCACGAAAAATTTTTAAGAATAAGATTATTCATTGATGAGGTTTTATGAATTTTATGACATCATCATAATCAATTCCCAACTCTTTAACTTTTTTTATTGTGGGGCAACCATTTTGATTCCATCCGCGTTCTTTATATACAGCATCTTGGAGTTTTGAATATTGCTCCTCGCGATACTTTCTTAGAATTTTTATCTTTTCGTCTATGTTTTTACCAGAAATATCAAATTCTAATTCTTGAAGTTGAGTATCATATCTTTCTTGACGGCTCTCATATTCTAATGGTGTTACTGGCCCCATTGCTCTGTATGGGAAATTTGAATCCCCTTCGCGTAACCCCTGACCTAGCCGTATATTAAAAATTCGTTGGAAGTTATATACTCTTTCAGACATTGCTATGAGATCATCTGGTGTCGAACTTCTCCCTGTAACCGTTGAAAAATATTTTGCATACCATTCAACGTGATAAGGTATCCTTGCTTGTAGAAGTTCTCCTGTCTTAGGATCTTTTACAGGCAGCTCCTTATTTTGAGGACCTATCGCATCATTCCAAGGAAGTTTACAAAGACCATTTAATCCAAACCAAGTGCGCCAATAGGGAAACCATCTAAGTGCCTTAGCTTTATCTTCAAAAGTGGGAATTGTATTTCTTACCATATCTTCAAAAATTAACCAAGCTTCATCATGTTGTGGTCCCTTAAGTGCTAAACCATATCCACCTTGTTGAGCAAGGGATTCCTTTGTAATATATTCTGAGAATTCTAATCCTTTATGTTCCATACCAATATCTTGAAGAAATTCAGGATCTCCACCATAATTTTCAGCGAAATATTTTTTCATTTCCTTTATTCCTTTACCAACTATAACTCCAAATCCTTTTCCTAAAGCCATATGATGGATTAGTTCTAAAGCAGCTTCAGCATTTCCAAATTTCAATTCAAGTCCTCCAGTGATCTCTTTATTTAATATCCCCTCTTCATAACACTCCATCACAAAAGCTATTCCAGTTCCTACTGATATTGTATCTAATCCATATGCGTCACAATAAAAATTTACTTCAAGTACCCATTTCACATCCCAAACACCCCAATTAGATCCACACCCAGCAATAGTTTCATATTCTGGTCCCTCAACTATAACTTCTTGACCCTTAAATGGACCAGTCAAGACTTTATGTCCGAGACTATAATGGGAGCAACTCATTGTGCATCCAATCCAACAACCATCTGTCCCCTCTTTGACATGGTATACTTTTCGCATCTTCTCTCGGTTATAAGGTATATTTTTATCTTTAATCTCTTTATGAGAGCCAAACCGAAAATTCTCAACTGGTAAAAGATCAACGACATTCATTATATCTGGCAAATATCCTGTCCCAACTCTTCTCATCTCATTCTGGGAAGGATCAATATCTACTATTTCTTTACTATGAACTCGACCTAACTCTCGGGCAGCTTCTAAATCCGCTGGATTATTTGATTTTATTGTAACTTTCGGAGAACGACAAACTAAAGCTGTAATATTTTTGTCTTTAAATACTGTACCTATTCCACCTCTCCCTGCTTGTTTAACTGAAGCATGTTTACGGGCAGGTGTATACCATGAAAAATTTAACATCCCCCACTTTGAGTGTTTAGCAGCTGGACCACTACTAACAACTGAGATTTGTCTTTTTTCAGCATCATCTTTAGCAAATCTTTCTGTTAATTGTTGGGTAAGTTCATGTGAATATTCTGATAATCCATCTGAATCATTAACTTTATATAATTGGATTAAACCTTCAATACCATCAATATAGATTATTACATCGCTTTCAGCTTTTCCTTGAATCTCAAGAGCGTCAAATCCAGAAAACTTAAGATATGGTCCAAAATAACCACCTACATTGCTGTCTATAATTATACCTGTTAAAGGAGAAATTGAAGTTACTATTGATTTACCTGAACCCGGATAAAATATACTTCCTCCTAATGGACCAGAGGAAATACAAATCTCATTTTCAGGATCATCCCACCTTACATTTTTTTCTTTTGGAATAGAGTTCCACATGAGCCATAAATCAAAACCTTTTCCTCCGATAAATTTTTCTTTCATTTCATCAGAAACCGGTTTTACTGCAATCTGATTTCTAGTAAGATTAATATATAAGGTTCTATTAACATAACCCTTTTGAACTTCATAAGTATCGTATTTCATTTCTCTTAAAATCATTGAGTTTCACTCAATTAAGTTCTAATTATTAAATTTAAAAGATAATTTTAAACTATGGATGATTTAATGAGACTTTAGAATTAAATATTATTTAAACAAATTTTAAAAAGAAATTTAAATAAAAAAGAGTTGAAAAGTTCTTAAATTATTTTTATATGAAAAGAGATATATTAAACCTTACTAGCTAACTCTTTAGCCCATTTACGTATCTCATCCCAATCTCTTGAATCGTAAACTCCTGACTCTATTTCTTTAAACCCTGCCGGGATGAAATTTTCTTTTTCTGCTTCTAGGATTTTTTTATAAATTTTACCCATCTTATTATAATCCCAGATACCTCCAAACATGGCCATTGATATAGGATTTAAATTATATTTAAAAGCTTTATCTTCGAGGTATTTTTTTGTTATTCTATCAATTTCATCATGTTCTCCTTTATATTCCATGAGAGCTCGCCCACCTGAAGATACAAAGATTGCCACTTTCTTTTTCTTGAGTTCACCGCTAAATTTATTTAAAAATGCTTTAGCTTTTCTCGTCCACATGTCCATTTTCATTCCACTTCCTATAATAACAAGATCATATGCCTTGACATCTTTGACCTTCTCTTCTTTGAGATTTACAACTTTTACCTCAAATCCATCATCTCGAAGAACTTTAGCAAGTTCTTCTGCGGTACCAGTTGTCGCTCCATAACGAGTACCATACGCAATTAATATTTTTGATTTTTCCATAATTATTCAAATCTCTTAATTTTCATAAATCTTGCGAAAGTCGTGGTTGTTACTTATAAAAATTGGACTAGATAATTTTTATAATTAAATTTAATTATTCAATTATTATGCCTGCTTTAGCTCATCTTGGAATAGGATTAGCAACCAAACGATTAGCTCCTCATATTCCTCTTTGGATATTATTAATAAGTTCTATGTTTATTGACCTCTTATCATTTATTTTCCTATCTGCAATATGGATTTCACATGGGCTCTTTATGTCGGTTGTTTGGACAATTCTGGCTATGATAATAACAGCATTTATTACTATACGCATAAATATAAAGAATGAAAAAAGTAAATTAAACAAATTAGTAAGTTGGAGTATGGTTGACTTAAATACCACATTAATTATAGGATTAGTAGTTTTTAGCCACTGGGTTTTAGATTTGATTGGATGGCCAATGAGTGTAATAAATCCTAATGCGACTGGAGTACCACTACTTTTTGATGATGCTATAAACATAGGACTTGGAGTGTATCGTACTTGGATAGGAGCTTTATCAATGGATTTAGGTGTTTTCTTCGTAGGACTCGGGATTTATATCGTTTCTATGAAAAGGGTAAAAAAATAAAATAGACTAATGAAAAAATAAAAAAATAAGTTTAAGAAAGAGTTACACTTTTAGAGACTTTTTACAAAAATCCTCAAGTTTTTATTAGTTTAGTTTTATTTCCTCATTAAATTCGCTTTTTAACTCTAGGATTAAGGAGATCATACTTATTATATTCTTATTGTATATAAAAAACTCAAGGAAATTCTTTTAATTCCATCAAAATTATTTCCAAGATAAGTATTAAAAAGAGAAAAAATTAAAATGACATTATCAATATTAGGGAATTAATTCACTTATTATTGAAGTTCGATATTTTGATAGCCTAATTAACTTTATATAAGAATTGTTTTATTCTTTATTTAGTCTTTTTTTATACTAATTGGTGTGAAAAAGGTGCGCTTATTTATAAAAAGAGTATTAAATTTTTTTTTTTTGATACATAAAAATGATCCTGAAGAGTTGAGAAAAAGAAAAGTTCTAAATATTTTATCCATAGGAATTGCATTAATTACCATTGGGGTAATGGTACTATATTCTCTTTTATTCTTTTATTGGTATTCTTTAGTTAGATCAATTGATTTCTATTATTTAGTAAGTATTTTAATTATCACCTTTATTGGATGTATAATTATCTTTCTGATTAATAATTACTTATCAAGAAGATTAGCTAATTACCTTTTTTTAATATTTATTTTCATACTTATATTTTTTGCTGACACACCTTATGAGCTTGTCCTAGGTAGGTCTCTTCTTTTATTCGTATTACCGATTGTCATGGCAGGTTTTTTAATAAAATCATTTGCGAGTTTTATTGTCTCATTCTTAGTCATTTTGGCAATCTTTTTAATTTGTATTATTGAGGGATTAACCCCTAATTTTATTAGTTTATTTATTTATATCTTAATAGCATTCTTAACTTGGTTTTCTGGAATGAATTTAGAAAAGTCTATAAAAAAGTATAGAAAGGCATATAGACGAGAAAATTTTTATAAAGATCTTTTCATCCATGACACTAATAACATTCTACAGAATATTTTAATGACTGTTGAATTATTCGAGTATAAATTAAAAACCTATGAAGAATTAACCGACATAAAATTTTTTAATTTGATTAAAATTCAAATTGAAAGAAGTGCACATTTAATTGAGAATATTAGGATTTTTGATGCTTTATCAAAATCTGAATATTTACTGAAGAGAAGGGACTTTAAAAAAGATTTAGAAGAAGTAATTGAAGAAATTAAATTAAAAGCTGAAAAAAAAGATATTAGCATTCAAATTCAATCTTTAACGCAAGAAAACTCTGTAATCGCTAATAAGTTTTTACTTGATGTATTTAAAAATATTCTTATTAATTCTATTATATATAATGATAATAAAACTGTTGAAATCGTTGTTAGGATATCTACAATTCACGAAAATAACAAACAATTTTTAAAAGGTGAATTCATTGATAATGGAATTGGTATTCCAGATTCAATAAAAAATTGTATCTTCAATAGAGAAATCAATGAAAATAAAAGCATTAGTGGATTAGGTTTAGGGTTATCACTAATTAAAAGCATTTTAGATAAATATAAGGCAAAAATTTGGGTAGAAAACAAAATTCCAGAAGATTACACAAAAGGAAGTAAATTTATCCTTCTATTTCCAGAAGCTCGATGAAAATTTTGGAGCGAATGTCGCAAATCTCTTCCTTTAGTTTCAATGCTCGAAAATATGTAAGAATTAAAATTAATTCAAAAAACGCTACTATTTTTCTATAAATTTCTTGATACAATCATCAAGCACTTCTTCAATCGTAGGACTTCCGATTGGCTCAATATCATAAGATACTTTTACAATTGGTTTATTAGTTTTGATTAATTTGGTTAAATCGATAGGACTTCCATTCAAGATAATATCTGCTTTCACATTATTTAGTGTCTTTTCTAAATCCTCTATTTGTTGATCTGTATAACCCATGGCAGGTACAATATGAGTAATTTGAGGAAAATCTTCGTATACATCTTTCATAGACCCGACTAAGAATTTTCTAGGGTCTACAATCTTTGCTTCAGCGTTTTTAGCAGCAACATATGCAGCTCCAATTGACATGCCTCCATGTGTTAATGTAGGACCATCCTCTACGACTACAACCTTCTTACCCTTAAGTTTTAATGGATCTTCTGCTTTAACCACTGAATTTGTATAGATTTTTATCGCTCTTGGGTTTAATTCATTAAGATTTTTCTCCACAATTTTAACATCTTCTGGTTTAGCGCTGTTCATTTTGTTTATTACAAAAACATCAGCATATTTAGCATTAACTTCTCCTGGATGATATTTAATTTCATGTCCTGGTCTTAATGGATCAGCGACAACAAAAAGTAAATCTGTAATATAAAAAGAAATTTCGTTATTGCCACCATCAAAAATAACTACATCCGCTTCCTTTTCCGCTTCTCTTATTATCTTTTCATAATCAACTCCAGAATAAATCACTAATCCTTGTCTAATATATGGTTCATATTCTTCACGTTCCTCAATACTACAATCATACGTATCTAGATCTTCATATTTTTCAAATCTCATGACATTTTGCTGAATTAAATTGCCATAAGGCATTGGTTCTCGAATAGCTACGACTTTATATCCTTTGCTCTTTAAATAACGATATATGGCTCTTGAAACTTGGCTTTTACCACATCCTGTTCTTACCGCACATATCGCAACTACAGGTTTATTAGATTTAAGCTGTGTAAACCTTCCAGAAATCAATCGATAATTAGCACCAGTAGCAAGAACTCTTGAGGCTTTGTGCATTACTTCTTCATGAGAAACATCAGAATATGCAAATACTACTTCATCAACCTTATATTTTTTGATTAGATCTTCTAAAAGTTCTTCAGAAACCATTGGAATTCCATTTGGATATAGTTTTCCCGCAAGTTCAGCAGGAAATTTTCTATCAGTTTCTTCTGTTGTGCCGACATTTTGTTCCCCAGCAATTGTAAATGCTACAACATTATACTCATCATTATCTCTAAATACTGTATTGAATACATGAAAATCCATCCCTAAAGCGCCAATAATAATTACGTTCTTTTTTTCCATAGATCTAAACCATTCTAATAGTTTTCTTTACATTATTATATTAATAAATTAGGGAGTTGTAATAATAGTTATCGATTGTATTATGGGAATGACAACCCATTCATATTCACATCGCTTCTAATAGTATTCTAATTTTTTTTAAATAATAGGATTAAAAGAATTCATTCCTACTATACCAATAATGAATACTTTCTTTTTTTCCATAGATATAAAACATTATCATAATGTTCTTACATTATTATAATAATTGATTTTAGCTTTGTAATAATAATGATAGTATTAAGGGATTAGCGCTCCCTTAAGTTTATTTTTAAAATTCAAAACCATTTTTCGCTATTACATCTCGATACCAAAGCCCACTTTTTTTCCACATTCTTTCTTGCGTTTCGTAATCAACCCTAATTAACCCAAAACGTTTAGAGTAACCTTCTGTCCATTCAAAATTGTCTAATAACGACCACACAAAATAACCTTTTAAGTTAACACCCTCATTTATTGCTCTATTTGCTGCTTCAAGATATCGCTGTAGATAACTCAAACGATCGTCGTCTTGAACTACTTTTTCGACGACTTTTTCCTCCTTACAAGCCATCCCATTTTCTGTAATATAAATAAGAGGATGATCGTAATCGGTGTCCACCCGCTTTAGAAGATCGTATAGTCCATCAGGGCATATTTCCCATCCCATATCTGAAACTTCAACTCCCTTTTCTGGTTTTTTTGGTAAAAGTAATTTGTAAAAATCTGAAGTTTTTTGAATGGGCTTTTTTAAGCTCACGCGATTACAAGAATAATTGTTAATGCCCAAAAAATCCGATTGATTTTCTTTTAATAATTGTAAATCATCATCTGGAAGTGGAGGAAAATTGAAGTATTTTTCAAGAAGATCTAAAGTATCTATCGGATATTCAGCCTTAAAAATTGGATCTAAAAACCAACGATTCAAAAAACCATCTAGTATAATAGCAGCTTCTTTATCTAATGATGCGTCTGTCTTAGGATATACCGAATCTAAGTTGAGAGTCGTGCCAATTAAACCATCGGAATTATCTGAATCATGATAGACCTCTATTGCCTTTGCATGTGCCACATTAATGAGATGAGTCGCACGAAAACCTGTTACAATATCACCCCCTCCGTAAAGATCAAGAAAATAAAACCAAACGGCAAAAACCATAGGTTCGTTAAAAGTAATCCACTTTTTAACACGATCTCCATAATGGTCAAACATGAATTTCGCATAATTAACAAACGCATCCACAACTTCTCGACTTTCCCATGCTCCAATTTTATTGAAATCAAGGGGTAAATCCCAATGATAAAGTGTAATGAATGGTTCTATGTCGTTCGAAATTAACTCGTTTATTAAATTATCATAAAACTCAACACCTTTATGATTAATTTTACCTTTACCCTTTGGGAAAATACGAGGCCACGACACTGAAAATCTATACGCTTGTAGATTCATCTCTTTCATCAACTTTACATCTTCTTTATATCGGTGGTAATGATCACAGGCAATATCTCCTGTATCACTATTATGTATTACCTTTTTTGTATGGCATATAGCGTCCCACACGCTTTCTCCTTTACCATCTTCGTTCCATGCTCCCTCAATCTGATAACTGGAAGTAGCAGCACCCCAAACAAATCCTTCTGGAAATTTTATTTCTCTCATTTTATGTCATCTTTTAAATTTTAATTTTATATTCAGTTTCTTTCACATAAATAATTCAGTGCTAATTATTAAGATTATCAATTCTGTCAAGGAAATCCTAACCCACCACTAAATTTGAACAAAATAAATAAGAAGAAAGAAATAAATTTAATATTTTTAAAACATATTTTTTGACTTATTGTTGATAAAATTTAATTACTAAAAAATCTCAAAAAATGATAGCAAGAATCTGGCATGGCTGGACCACATTTGAGAATGCTGAAACTTATGAGGATTTATTGAGAAATGAAATATTTCCATCCATTGAAAATAGAAACATAAAGGGATACAAAAAAATAAGTCTGTTAAAGTGCCCCTTGGAAAATGAAGTTGAATTTATCACAATAATGATATTTGATAACTTGAGTGCTGTAAAAGAATTTGCTGGAGAAAAATATGAACAATCTTATGTTCCTCAAAAAGCACAGACTATTCTTCTAAGACCCGATAAATTCTCGCAGCATTACGAGATTGTTAATGAATACAATTATTAATTTTCATTTTTGTAATCTTAAGAATTAGAGGATTTTAAAAAAAAATGAATTTTTCGAACATATATATACATTTTTTTATTTCAATGAAAATAGAACTAATTTTTATCTAAATTTTCCTTTACTCTAAATTCAACAATTTTTTTTATTAATTCAAAAGGAATTGGTTTATTCAATGGAAATTTGACCGTACCTTTTGATACTTCATATGGTGATAACTCTCTTTTAAAAGCTTCTATGCCAGATGATGTTGGATAGAACCCAATATGGTTTTTATGTGCTGCAAAGTGTACTAAATTGCCATTTAGTTTAAAAGTTGGAATTTGATAGCTTATTGCTTCTTTAGCATCAGGAGCGGAGTTATTAATTATCATTCTAAGTTTTTGTAGGGTTTTTTGGGTTTTTTCAGGAAACTTACTTATATATTCATCAATATTTTCAATTTTAGGTTTAGACACATTTACAACTTGTTAATTGTTTAATTTAAAGCTTATCTTTATAAAATCTAAAAAGAGAAAAGAATATTATTTATTATAAACTATTAATTTTGTCTGAAAAGAATGTGTGCATAATGAATGCAACTAAAATTCCAGTTATACTTGATACGGACATAGGTCTTGATATTGACGATACGTGGGCATTAGGATTATTATTGAAATGTCCTGAATTGGATGTTAAGTTAATAACTACAACTACAGGCAATACTTTAATTAAAACTAAGATTGTTGCCAAATTTCTCGAAACCACAGGTTTTTATGATATTGCTATAGGGATGGGAGTTCCGGATAGTAGTTATAAAGGACCACAAGCTCCTTGGGTTAAAAACTATGATTTATCTCAGTATCCTGGCAATATTTATGAAAATTGTAAAGAAGTTTTATGTTCTACAATCATAAAATCCTCTGTTCCAATTACACTCATAGGTACAGGACCATTAGGAAATATAGCCGAAGCTCTTAAATTTAATTCAAAGATTGCCCAGAATGCTCGTTTTGTAGGTATGTGTGGTAGTATTCGTTTTGGATATGAAGGAAAACCAGAGCAAATAGCAGAATATAATGTAATGGGTAATATTAAAGCATGTAAAGAAGTTTTTCAAGCGGAATGGGAAAAAACTATTACTCCACTTGATACATGTGGTAATATTGTATTATCTGGTAAAAACTTTGAGCAATTCATAAATAATGATAACCCTATTGTAAATTCAATAAAAGAAAATTATGAAATATGGGCTAATAGTCCATCAATCAGAAGATTGATTAATTCAAATACAAAAGAAAATAGAAGTTCAATATTATTCGATACTGTTGCAATATACCTTGCTTTTTCAGAAGATTTACTGAATGTTGAGAATTTAAAAATCGAAGTTACTGATACTGGATTGACAATGATAAGTGATAATGGTAATGAAATTAGATGCGCAACTTCTTGGAAAGATGTTCAAGCTTTTAAAGATTTAATAGTAAATCGCTTAACTAATTACTCTTAAAAAGGATATATCCAATATAAAAGTGAGTGGTTATCAACCACAATCTACTGAAGCTTTTAATGGAATTCATTTGATTTATACAATATTACTTATTGTATATGGACTATTTGCTTTATTAGTTATTTCTCTCTATTCTTTTAAAGGGAATAAATTAATTGAATTAAAACACTCGCTATTAAAATAGATACAATTTGAGGAATCGGCATTAAAAAAGTAGATCTTGCTGAATTATGGAGTGCTTCTCGAAAAAATTTAAAAGATTGTCTCATTTTTTTCAATCATCATAAGAAAACAAGAAAACATGAATTTTTATAGATTTATTGATAAAATAGGGCATTATTCTGGAAATCGAAGGTTAGATTGCATAAACCTTGAAGAACCCGATGCGGATACTGAAAAGGTTAGGGAACGGTGGTTAAAAGCAAACAGAGAAATACTTATAAAGAGAAGACTAAGGATGTGGAAGACATATTGTCCAGAATTTGAAAATTTAATTATTCATCAAGTTGGAGAATCCCACATCGATTGTGCTTGGATGTGGAGGTATGAGCAAACACGAAAAAAAGCGCAAGTCACATTTAGAAAAGCAGTCCTCCATGCTAAAATGTTCCCAGAAACATTCTGTTTTGCATTAAGCCAACCTTTGCTTTTAGAATGGATTAAGCAAGATGATCCCAAACTGTTCAAACAAATTCAAGCGACTGTAAAAGCGGGAAATATTGAACTTGTAGGCGGATCCTATGTTGAACCTGATTGTATGATGCCATCGGGAGAATCATTTGTGAGGCAAAGATTATATGGGATGCGATTTCTTCGCAATAATTTTGGAAATCTTCCGAATGTAGAATGGTTCTTGGATTCTTTCGGTTATAATTTCGGACTTCCGCAAATCCTAATAAAATCCGGAGCAAAATATTTCTGGACAACAAAAATCACCTGGAATCGTATCACAACTTTTCCATTTGTTAATTTTTGGTGGGAAGGCCCTGATGGTACAAGGATATTAATGGCAAATTTTGAGATGAATATGGATTCTATAATAAATTGGGCAAAATACAATGTTGGTCGCTATTTACTCAAAAGAGATAGTAATAAAGTATGGAACTATTCAATGGATTATAGTAAATTAAAAGAACATGTTGGAGAAGAATTCTGTCCTCATGTAGGTTGCTTTTTTGGTAAGGGAGATGGAGGTCATGGTCCAACACATAAGGAAGTAGCGTACGCAAATGAGCAAGCAAAATTATCAATCTTTAAATGGAGTAGAGTTAAAACTTTTTATGAAGAGATAGAAAAATACTCTGAAAGATTTCCTGTATGGAATGATGAACTCTATTTAGAATATCATAGGGGTTGCTTTTCAAATCATTCTGAAGTTAAAAGACATAATCGTATGTATGAAAATATAATTGTTTCCCTAGAAATTCTCGCTCTTCTAACATCATTTTTAAATTCAGAATATCGCTATCCTGTTAACACTTTCGAAACATTATGGAAAATCACCCTTAAAAATCAATTCCATGATGTTCTGCCAGGGAGTTCCATCCCAGAGGTATTCGATGATTGCTGGGATGACTGGAAGGATCAAGATCAAATGATTGAGAATATTATGAGTAATATAGGAATTGCTTTAACAAGTCAAAAATCAGTTGAAAGGGAGGATAATTCTACGAAAATTATATTATTTAACCAAGTAACATGGGAACGAAATTCAAGAGTATTTATTCCGCTTAATGTATTTGAAAAGACTCCAAAATTAGACAAAAAGGGAAAACCAAATTATGCAGCGATAAAAATATTGATTGGGGAGGATAATACACAATATTATTGCCAACCAGTTGCTGCAGATTTAGATAATGAAGTTGATCCATTTCCGGCTGGTTGGTGGACAGTAATCCCTTTAAAACCACTTAGTTATACACCAGTTATACTTACTCTCTTAAACGATCAAGAAAGTGTAGAAATGAGTAAAAAATCAAGTTTTAATGTTTCTAACGATATTATTTCAAGCGAGTCAATTACTGTGAAGCTAGATCCCACAAAAGGAGCAATTCTAGAATTAACTTCCCCAAATGTAAATAATGGAAAAAACTTATTAATAGGGGGTTCTTCTAATTTAACTCAAGGGTTCCTTGATGCAGGAACTCCTCAAGATCCTGACCAACATGCGTGGAATTTAACCCCAGAATATTGGAAATTTCCTTTGGATTTGTCTAATGATCGTGATGTGAATATAGAGATAACGGAATTAGGACCAATTTTTACGACATTAAAAATTACTCGAACATTAGGTATAAGCTCCGTAATTCAAAAAATTACATTATTTCTTAACTGCCCCGAAATTTTTATGGAATATCTTACTAATTGGAAACAAAAGGATGTAATGTTGAAATTAATCTATAATACCTCTACTATTGCTGAAATAGTAACCGCTGATGCTGCTTACTGTGCTATAGAATCAAAAACAAAGCCAGAAACTCCTTGTGATAAAGCTCGATATGAAAAAATTTGTCATAAGTATTTTGATTTGAGTACTCCTGATAGAAAGTGGGGTTTATCAATATTAAATGAAGGAAAATATGCTTTTGACGTAAATGGAGGAATAATGAAACTAACACTACTAAGAGTCTGCAAATATCCTATTCCAGCAGTAGAAGCATGGGTAAATATAGAAAGAGATGAAAATGAAAGAAAATTTCAACATAAAGTCCCTAAGTATAGTGGACTTGGTCCTTTTAGTTGCAGGTATGCATTATTACCTCATAAAGGAGGCGCTCTGAGGGATTCTAAAGGTTCTCCCAACGTAGTTGTAAAAAGAAAAGCTGAAGAATTTAACAAGCCCGTTCTTGTTATTCCATCTAACAATTTTAAAATTGTTCAAGAAAACCTTGAAAAATTGGGTTCTCCACTAATACAAATTAACACACCAAACATCTTTTTAGAGGCTTTGAAAATAAAAGAATGGGACGAGACGGGAACGATCATTATTCGTTTGGTTGAAAGTTCTGGAGTTTCTTCTAGAGCTAAAATCACATTTAGTTCGGTATTCTCTGAAAAACTTCAAGCTATAAATTCAACTGATCTATTAGAAAGAAAAATCCATCCTAGATATAACTGGGACAAAGATAATGGTGTTCTTTCATTTGATATTGGAAAATTCGAGATTCTTACTTTTGAATTAGTATTATAGATTTATTATTCTTTGAATTAAAGTGATAATCTTAAAAAAAGTAAACTTCAAATAATATTCTTTAATTTTAATTAAATTTAATTTTTGTTGGCACTAGAACTAATAGTAAGAATCTGGCATGGTTTGTTTGGATTTATTTTGAAAACGCTGATACTTATGAAGGCTTACTTAGAAAAAAAATATCCTTTTATTAATTCATTTGTGTTGTTAATATTTAAAAATTGACTTTAACAACTTCTAACTCTTTTATTAGAGTAATATAAGAATAAAAAGAAGTGAAAAAAATTTTAGTATTTTAATATAACGTTATTAAATTTTGAAATTTTATTTTTGGTAATTTCTCCATTTTCCTTCAAGCTTAGGATCATGTAAGGTATTCATGATATATTTGCCGAATTCTTCACCTGTGGCGCCTGTATCCCTTCCAGTTACTTTTAACTTTCTTTCATAGATAGCGCAAATATCCAATGCCATTTCTAGTTTTTTAGCTTTTTCTACAAAGCCAAC
>Ga0209427_10004274_pt1 | contig 16527 bp, 11 predicted proteins | sample DeeMarSWOR136_30_FD_187465 | JGI IMG/M metagenome (GOLD analysis project Ga0209427, IMG submission 187465) | Marine sediment microbial communities from White Oak River estuary, North Carolina - WOR-1-36_30 (SPAdes) (version 2) | ecosystem: Environmental > Aquatic > Marine > Intertidal zone >...
GCCGCCATATTTAAGTGCAGACTTTAAAGCGGACACTACATTTGGTGAACCTCCATTAACAGTATCCTTCACAGATCAATCAAGCACAAATGATACTTTGGCTATTAACTCATGGATGTGGGATTTTAATAATGATGGGACTGTTGATTCCCAGGTTCAAAATCCACAGTGGACTTATGAAACGGAGGGTAGTTATTCTGTTAAGTTAATTGTGTCTAATGGCGTATTAAGTGATACCTTGCTTATACATAACTATATTAATATAATTACAGTCTATGAGAGCCCAACTATTTTATCCATTCAAGATATCCCTAATGATCAAGGTGGGTGGGTTTATGTAGAATTCATTCGCAGTATATATGATACCGACAGCTTAAAGAATCAAAAACTAAATCTAAATAGTACTGAATTTTATACAGTTGAAATTAATGATGGTTCAGGTTGGACAACAGCAAATACAACAGGAGCTTATGGAAAGACGAAATATACTTCAATAGTTCATACTCCTTTTGATTCAACAGACTATTCTGAAGGAATTCTGGATTTTAGAGTAATTGCTTTTATGGAAGAGGGTAATTATGTAAGTAAGGTAGTAACTGGTTATTCTACTGATAACTTAGCTCCTGCGACACCTACAGGTTTCCTTGCTTTTATTTATGAAGTAAATAAAATCAAATTAACATGGAATCAAGTTCACGATAATGATGTGAATTATTTCAGGATTTATCGTGGTTTTGATTCGTCTCCTGATCTTGATCAGGTATATGATATAGCCACTGATACTTCATATATTGATACGCAGGTTATATTAGGAAAGGCTTATTATTATAGAATTACATCTGTTGATTTCGCGGGTAATGAGAGTAACTTTTCTGAGGAAATTATGGTTTCTGTCACACTGATTGAAAATGATAAGCATAATATAAATAAATTTATATTAGGGCAAAATTACCCCAATCCTTTCAATCCCATAACCAAAATAAAATTTTCTATACCCAAACAAGGTAATGTTAAAATTGAACTATTCAATACCTTGGGAAAAAAGATAAAAACATTATTGAATCAGTCTATTTCATCCGGTTATCATGAAATTCAATTTAATGCACATGATCTATCCAGTGGCATATACCTGTATCGCATTCAATTTGGAAAATTTCAGGACGTAAAGAAAATGATCGTACTCAAATAGATCCAACAAAAGGTGATTTAAAAATCACATTTATAATCGGCCGATCTTTTTTAATGACTTATATTTAATGAGGTACATTTTAAAAATATTCAACATACTTTCCTGGTCGCTGAATCTTTGTGCATATTCCTGAAATATCTTTTCCCCGGTTATGCGGTATAATAATCTCAATTGCGTCACATGCAACCTTTGATAACCCAATGTAGCCGGATCAATTTTCGGATACCAGGGTGCCTGACACAAATTATATCGCGACCAAAAACCTAAATCGTATTCAGGAAGAATATTTTTTAAGGTTTCAATTCCTTCATTGAATATCTTTTTAGCCAATGCATTTTCCGGAAAAACACGCACGAAGTCATAAACTCCGCATAGGGCGAATATTTTCCCGTTTAAAACCAGAGTGGGTACCAAAGCAGTATATTCTTCGTAAAACGGTCCCCAGGCCGTGAAAGAGGTTACGCCACCATCATTAACGGCTTTTGTAAATGATAACAAAGCTGTTTCTGCTAATTCAGCATATTTATCTATTCCGGTTAATTGATAGCCGCGTAATAAAATAGATATAGCCCGGCTTTGTGAAAATGCGGATTGCCAGGGGCCGGGATTTTTATATTGCGGTAAGGGCACATCAGTCAGCCACCTGGCACCTAATTCTGGTGTTATATGGGCATGCTTTTCAAACCATTGCGCGAACTTTAAAAATCGCTGCCGGCCAAAATCCGATTTGGTAACCAGAAAGGTGTGATATACTGCCAGCCCCATCTGCCCGATGGAGATTGGAAAATAAACATATTCTTTGTCATGAACGTCAATATATGTGCGATTAATTGGTATACCGTCGGTATCGAAATTTTTTATCAGTGACTGGTCCTTTCCTTTGGCAATGCGGTTTTCCTGGAAGAGAAAGTAATAATGTTGCAAATCTTGTGAATGTATGTCCTCGGCCAGCTTGTAGATCTCTTTGCTCTTCCCGAGATCTATAAGCAACTTATTTATCATGAATAATTTTTTCTTGATGTTCATACTCTGCTTATACTAATAGGTTGGTTATTTTAAATCCTTAAATAATATCTCATTGCTGGCAGGACCATAGTTGAATAGCAGATCGATAATAGACATATTGATCACAAAATCGCTCCATAATTGTGGATATACCGGATGTTTAAAATTGGTATATTTTAATTGGATATTGTGCGCATTTAGCAGTTCCGGATCATTATATTCTCTACCACCGCCATCTCCTGAAAGGTAAATATTTGCCTTTAACCTTTTACATATATCGATAATCAGTTGTGTCTTTTGCCCGAATTGAGACAGAATCTCTGAAAGTTTTATCCGTTCTGATTTAATATTCAGATAGTTGGCAAATGCCTCAATTAGTCCGATGTTTATATCAACAAAACGTTCGCTTTTTTCGAGGCTTGTCACCATCAATCCATATATTTCAGTAAAATATGGTGCGCGTTTATAATTTAATTCAATTGTTTTTAAATGCTTGTCTTTCCACTTCATATCGGCACATTCTATTTCAGAGTAAAGAACTTTACCCTTATGGCCGTGAGGTAAACGCACAGGTATGGTTAAATACGTTGCACCGTTGGGTGTTTTGATACGATTGCGAGCCGCAAAACTTTGTCCCCTTGGATATTGCACCGTGTCCAGATAAACAAAGTAATCACATTTAGCCATTTTATAAAAATATCCCAGCCAGGGAATGTAATTGGGTTGATGAATGGCCACTATTTTATCCATAGTTATGCTCTCTTTGATCGATTATGTTTAAATTCTTCCATTAATTTTCTGAATTTCTCTTTTTCCTCATTTTTATTATTATGGGCACGAAATGGGAAATTAGCAGGTGGTTTATTGATGATATTTAAGGAATAATTAAAAAGAACCTGTGATTTCTCACTTATCTCATGCAGTACCTTTAAGGGTCTATGCGCAAGATCACTATATTCCACCTGCACAACGTTCTCTAAACGGGAGGGATCTGTCTCCGTATCATAATAACGTTGTAAATAATAAACCTGTCCGGCAATCTGTTCCCAGTAGTCTAGATCCTTAATTTTATCATATTCGATTGGCATATAGCTCCACCAGGTATTCAGATCCCTATAATATTTTCTACGCGCTGCTAAAATAGAAACCGCCACGTCCAACGGATCTCGTCTGATATAGATATAGATAACTTTATTGAGGAACTCTTTTAAGCGTTGCAAATGATAAGAACCAAAGATATTTTTAAAAATCATGGCTTTACCGAATTCATGCTGTAAATTTGCCAGTGTTTTTTTCAATCCCGGCCAATCTATTTCTTTTTCTATTTCTTTGGCTTTAGTTACCCCCGTAAAGGATTCTTTTTTAAGCCAATAGCGCCAGAAATAGCCGAATTCATGTATATCGGTCAATTCATTCGTCGCCGCATAATCAGATTGATAGGCCGTGTCTTTTTTTGTACCCAGTATAAGTTTAGATAGCCGCACACCATGCACCGGAGCCAGCCAGAAGCGTGCCATTAAATTGTTGATAAATCCTATGTCGAATGAATGGGCAATAACCTGGGTTAATAAGGTGGTACCCGAGCGTGGTAAACCGAAGACAAATAAAAAGGGATAATCGATGTTGTAATCTTTATACAGCTCAAATTCTCTTTTCTGAAGAGTCAGATTCATCCCTGTCATGAAGTCTTCATCTTCAGCTTTTTTAACGTATTTACCCTGTCTCTTCGTGTATAACTCAGATAGTTTCGTTCCCATTGGAAGTAATCCTTATTTAATTATCCAGCGGATAACTTCAAAGGTTTCCGCATATTCAACACCGATCTGCACACCACGGGTTCGGGCCAGGCCTTTGATGAATTCTTCATTGGCATATTTGCGGCCGGTTTGCGAACGGTAACAACGCACAGATTCGAGTTTTTTATTAATATGTCTTTCCTCTAAATATACAAATGAGGTTGTTGAGAAATTAATATTATTCCAGGGCATTTCATAACCAAGAATAGATGTAAATTTGAAGGCACGTAATCCCTCTATGGCAATGGTATAGTGGTCCTGATGCAAATCATGAGCTGAAGGCATCAAGACTAAGTCGGGTTGTAAATCATTCTTGAGCTTAACCAAATCTTCCAGGATATCCTGCCGGTAGTGGGCAAATTTCCTGACGGGATAGCGATAGATTAGTAGGTTATCATTTTTTATACCCAAAACCTTACTGGAAGCCTGTACTTCCTTAAGTAATATATCTTTAGGTAATCCTTCAGGAACAGATTCTTCTGCACAGGAGAAGGTGGCATAATATACATCTCTGCTCCCCTCGACGAATTTGGCAATTGTGCCGCCACAACCGAATTCCCCGTCATCGGTATGGGGACCGAGCACTAAAACTCTTTTGGTATCTATCATATAATTTCCTCAAAAATTTGTACAAGTTTCTGAGTTAATATTTTACGGTCATATTTTGCTATCTCTTTTTGATCATAATCAGAATATGCATCCTTACTTTGCCATCGATTATAATGTTCAACTATATAATTTTCAGGGCCTTCATAATCTTTATAATCATACATCTTGCCCGTGTGGGTTGAACTGAGCAAGACGCTTGCAGCACCGTGAATAGGTCCATAAGCCAAAATCGGTTTACGGGCCATGATGTATTCAAATATCTTGCCAGAAAACAATTTATCGGCGATGGCACTTGGACCTATAACGAGTAACAATAAATCCGCATGCATTACATATTTTAAGGCCTTATCATGTTCTAAATAGCCTAAAAAATTTATTTCTAAGGATATATTTTTATCGGCAATTGCTTGACGAACTTCGGGATAAACATTACCTATAAATTCTAGTCTTATAGTCCGGAAGAATTTTTTTTCCAGTGATAAGTTTTTCAGGACGGTAAAAAAAGAATCTACATACTGCCTTGGTTTTAAAGATCCAACATAGCGGATAGTAAATTTATCGTTAGAATCGTTTTCAGAATGGTCATCAACATCCTCTGGATCAAAACCGTTTGGTAGCAGATGCATGTTAGATTGTTCAGAATAATTAAAAAAGCCCTGATTCACGAAGGTTATTTTTGTAGCATTCTTTAGAACAGAATACTCTAGATGTTGATCCATCTTTTTTGCTAGTTGTGATTTATTTAATTCGCTATAGTGATAAATATTTGTCCAGGGATCACGAAAATCAGCTACCCATTTCAGTCCAGCATGCCTGGCCAGCGCTTTTGCAATTAAATGTACTGTAGGAGGTGGAGATGAGGAAAATAGAACATTCGGTTTTTCCCGGGCAATGATTCGTTTTCCTTCCTGAACAGCGCGATATTTCCATAGAATTTTTGCATCAGGCAAGAACAAATTGAGACGTACCCAGTTTGCAAAACGCTTTTTCCAGCCAGGTTTTTTCTCGGTTAGCACCGCGACAGGTATTTTATCCCCTTTTTTCAATCCCACGAATTGCCTGTATAAACGACCCGGTTCAAATGCCCTTACCCTATAAACCTTGCAACTTTGGGGGATCTCTTTTTCCATTGAAAGGTCAAATGCGGGATATTCACCACCCTCAACCGTCAACACAATGGGTTGCCAACCGAATCGGGGCAGATACTTAGCAAATTTTAGGACCCGCTGCACACCGGGTCCCCCGGCCGGAGGCCAGTAATAGCTAATGATCAGGACTTTTTTCATCTTACTCTAGAGAAAAGAGATAATATTTTCTCTTTATAATTAATGATCAATGAAAGAGCAATGACTAGGTACAAGATGCCTAAAGAAATGGAGGCCATACGGATATCGTTATAGTAAGAATCCGGTTCAAAGCGCAGTTCGATTTTGTGTTCCCCAGCAGGCACAACGATGGATTGAATGGCATGGTTTGCTCTATAAACCTTTTCCACTTGTTGACCATCAATGTATATTTTCCATCCCGGTGGATAATATACTTCGGATATCACAAATAATGACTTTGTATTGGTAGATACATTGAAGCCAACACTGTTGGGATTGAAGTGTGTAACTTCACTGAATGAACTATCCGGCGTGGAAATTTCTTCCTGCACCTCTTCTTCCAACACAGCAACTTTTCCTGGATTAAAAGCAGCGCTATTTATTAATTGTAAACGATCATATTCGTCCTCAACTACTCGAAACTGGCCTACAAAATATCCTCGCGGCAGATAGTCCTGGAATAGATAGGTATATATATTGTTTCTTTGATCACTGTGTACCAATTTCAATTTATCATGCTCCAGTTTATTCTGGCTTAAAATATATTTCGTATTAAGAATTTTTAAAACATTCCAATTAAGTGGAAGGGATTTATCCCATCCGTTATATAAGTTGTTTTCAACAAGTTCTTCAATCGTATACATTTTAATAGGAGTATAACCACCAATCGAATAATGATAGTAAGCCCAACGATTATCAGTAAACAGATTGCCAATGGGGCATATTCTAAACAACTCCGGATCGGATAAAATAAATTCATCACTGGCGGATTTTTTAAAATACTGATTTTCTACCTTTTCAGCATTGATATAATCTTTCTGGATGCGTGATTGTATATGTGCCAGATCAAAGATTGTCAGGGCTGCAAGTATGATTCCGACAACGGAAAAAGATAATTTTTGTTTTAAATAAGCATAGATGGTTAAACCCGCCAGTAAAACTATGAATAAGTATCTGAGTACATCTTTTGTAAAAAATTCTTTTCTCACATCTTTGATAAGTGACAAAATGCGTGCGTCGTAATTATCCCCAATTTTGCTGAAGCTGAAGGATTGTCCAATAATTAGCAAAAACAGGCCAAAAGAGAAGAAAACGATCAGAGGAATCAATACATTTTTATGTTTTGTAATTGATTCAGAAAGGTTTAATTCGAAGATATATTTTAGACCATAAGCGGCAAGGATGCTGGCTATAAAAAATGTTATGGTTACACTCATCATCGGTGCACGGAATTTATTGAAATAGGGCACATAATTGTAAAACAAGCTGTAAAACGATTGAAAGTGTCTGCCGAAAGAGAGTAAGATTAGAAAGAGAGCAAATAGCGACAGACTTAAGATTAATTTATTTTTTCTAAAGGCAATAATTCCGATCGTAGCCAGTAAGAGGGTAATAACACCCATATATTCATAACTCTGGGTGAAGGGCATATGTCCCCAATAAGTTGGTACCATACGATTGCGTAATTGTGTCACGTTAGTTCCGCTGTATTTTTCTGCGGACATGCCGCCATAGAATCTGGGAATAAACCAGGTCAATAGTTCACTGGGATGGGTTGACCACCTTGTAGCATATTCAATCGTAACCCCATCGGATGCCTCCTGCATCTGTTGCGAGTTTGCTGAGCGGGAGAGATCAATGGTAGTTTTACCCCGTTTAGAATAGGGTAGGTATTCCTTTGCCAGAAACAAGGGTTGAGCTGCCATGGTGATGCTCAGGGCAATGGCAATCAGTAATAAAGAGGTTGATTTTGTAAATGTACTGAACTTTTTATCTATTAGATCTTTCACAAAAGGGTATACACCTACGGCAAATATTAACAAACCGGTATAAAATACCACTTGATAATGTTGTGTACGAATCTGTATGCCGAACGCCAGAGCAAATAATGCCGCGGATAATATATTTCGTTTCTTTAGGAAGTAAAGAAATGATGTCACAATCCAGGGCAGAATCATTAGTGCTTTAAACTTGGCGAAATGACCCTCGGTATACAACGACTTATAGTGAGGCATGAGTATAAACATCATAGTGGCGATAAAACTTATCAGCGGTGGCATTTTTAAAAAACGTAATAAAAGGTATATCCCGATAGCTGCAAACAGGTAATAAATAAATACGGAATTAAGGATTTTTCCTAGAGTGTTGAGAATGGAATCAGCGGAAAATGTAACAGCGTTTTTTCTATGATAAATAGGCATGCCAGCAAAAATAGCTGGATTCCACAGCACATCTTCACCGCTTTCTTCCTGATATGTGGTTATTTGATGTGTTTTACCCTTGGCTGCAAGAACATCGACACCTTGGGGTGACAATCCATCGATCACAAGTGGTTTCAGTAAAGCGATTAGAATAATCAATGTAACTGATAAGAAGATCAAATCTTGAGAGGTATGGGAGAGGGAAAAGGGCTTTTTAATTTCCGCTTTCACTGGTTTGGTTTTCTTTTGTTTTTTTTTCGCTTTTACCATGATAATTCCTTATTTATAATAGTGTTTTTTGAATCCTACTTTCTCATCTTTACCTAAAACGACTCTTCTGATAAAGTTGTTAATAAATCCAATGCCATACCCAAAGACCTGTGCAGGCATTATAATCGGTAATAATAAGGCAGGCCTTACTTCGCGATAAACTCGGATGGCATCGATCATGGAAAATAGCAGAACCAATATTGCGAGTAGCAAACCAAAGATAAAAATTACTTTGAAAAGATATGAAAATACTGCCAGGATAATCACTGCAATGGTAAGGATTGTCGCCAGCGCGGGAATGGCATGTAACGGTTCGAGCATGGATGAATCGATTTTATAGAGGTTAATTCTTGCTATACCCCAGTTATAGACCTGGCGGTAAAAGCGGCGCAAATTAGTCCGCCGCTTATGATAAACGTAGGCACGGTCAATATAAATAACCTTGGCATTGCTCTTCAGAATACGGTTACTGAATTCAATGTCTTGACCGTGTCGCAGGGATCCAAAACCACCAATCTTTAGCCACAGAGTACGGCTTAGACCCATATTAAATGACCTGGGGTAGAATTTAGCCAATTTCTTACCTTCTCTCCCCCGCAATCCACCCGTGGTTATAAATGAAGTCATCGAATAATTGATGGCTTTTAATAAAGGTGGAAAATCCTTTCGATATAAATCCCGCCCACCGAAAGCATCGGCCCCTGTTTCGTTCAGCTTCTTATCTATCTCATGAAGCCAATGCCCCGGTACCGTACAATCTGAATCGATAAAGATGAAAAAATCACCTAGAGCATTTTTCATACCACTATTACGTGCAGCGCCCGGACCTAGATTTTCCTGTCTGATATATCTGAAATTGAATTTGGCTTGTTCCCCATATTTTTCCATGAATTCTAACGTCCCATCACTGGAGCCATCGTCAACAATTATAACTTCAAATGAATCACTGGTAAAATCAATGGTTTTCATCGAATCGAGCAGTTCAATTATTTCATCTCTGCGGTTGAAGGATGCGACGATGATGGAGTAGAATTTATATTTTTTTTCATTCATTGCAATCTGGTTATTAGTCATTGGTAGAAGCTAAATATTAAGAAAAAAGACAAAAGAAAAAAGAAAAAATGTACGGGTATCAGTTGGCACTGAACAGAAAGCCGAAAGCTGTTAGAAGTACATAGAAAGCAGAGAGCAGAAAGCAGTCTTTTATGATCATTACAGATTTTATATTACTGTTCACTGCTTACTGCTTTCTGACTGCTGCTTTCTGCTTTCTTTATATTCTTTAATCTTTAATCTTGTTTTCTGCCAATTGCTCCTATGGAATGTTAATTTAAAAAAAGTGGTCTAGTTATAAAAATAAAAATGTGGAGGAATAATTACGGCAAGGCGAAAATATAATTGATCCGTTCTTTCTCCGTTTGAATGTTTTCCTTTAGCATAACCAGCACCCCATCTGAAATACATGTTCCCTGCGGTTAATTCAATACCATATCCATGCACTTCCTGGAATATATTAGATCTGACCCGGGCAAAATCGAAGAATACATTAAGGGCTAAATTATCGATGGGGATGAAAAGTAATTTGAATGGTGTAACGCGAGATATAAAGAAAACCAATTCAGAAGAGGACCACAATAATTGGTTACCACCAAGATCTTCTTTGATACCGCGGACAGGTCGTGTATAACCAAAATCACGTGGTACATCTATCCAGAAAAAACGGTCAACACCCACGGTTTGCAGCGACGGTAGATTTCCTTTCTGAGTTAGCATACTGAGATGGGTTTTAAATCCAATATTTTCAGATAGAAGGTTTGTACCCCCTTTTAGCCCAAATTCATGAACCTGGAAATCATACTGTCGGGATAACGACTGATATAAACAGGCATAGATATTTATCTGTCGTTTGGGTAGCAGGGGGTAGAGTGTTGTGGGAAGATGATATTCTCCAGCTGCACCAAAACGTATCATACCATATGAGGTTACTTTTGTATGAGCAACGTCTGATTCAAGTACTTTCAGCCTATTCCAGGCCAGTGCAACAGAGGGATTAAAACTCCAACGTCTGTTTCCCCCGGGGTTTACAGGTTTATTGATCGAGATACTCGGTATATCTCTGATCATGTGAATATATTCACCATTTTGAAAAGAAAAGAAAACAGGACCATGATAATAAAAGGGCATAAATGATAAATTGAAAAACCTGATGTAATGGCTCAGGAAAAAAAGAGAGCGGTCCAGATCACCTGGATAGAGTAAGAAGGTACCCAATAAGGCCTGTCTTTGTAAAGCTTCGAACCAGGATGTGAGGCCGAAAATGCCCCATCCTTTACTTTTGTCATATAGCGGTAATGCGAATGAAAAAGCATGTTCTAATGGAAAATGAGGCCAGATAATTCGTTTTCGGTCGTGAATTTTTAAAGTAGTATCAGGCATATTTAGTAAATCATTTTGCGATTTTTTACTTATCCAGCTTGAGTATTTATAACTTTGCCCCGGGGGTAAGGGTTCGTAGCGGTTTGTAAATAAGGATTCCACCGGCATCCAGGAAAATACCGTTTGCCGATTCGGTTCCCAATGCGAAACAATGAGCGATTTGCATTGTTTATCATATTCATTAACCCAATACTCATACTGATCGCTAAGAAGCAATTTGAATCGTTTTGTATTTAAGTTGTAATGAGCAAGGGCAGGATTTTCATCTTCATAGCGGTTAAAGATGAAGATAGAATCGTTGATAAAAACTGGTTTACGATCATCAGTTGCATCATTGGTTAATTCATTTAATTGTGAGTTGTTCAATAAAAATAAATCTCGATTTCCGTTATTACGCTGTGCTTCAAAAATGAGCCTACTTTCAGCTATGCTGCCTATTCTGCCTAAAGGCATACTGGTTCGAAAAATTATCTTTTTTTCACCAGTTTGAAGATTAATGGAATGCAGCAAGGATTCATATGGCTTGATTTCTACGATTACAAGCTGTTCATCAGACATGAATGTTCCATACCGCGCATGCACATCCTGAAATATTTTTCGGCTTTTTTGTTTGTTAATATCGTATTCAAACCAATCGAAACTCAATGTATGCAAATTATCCCTTGTTCCCTGATGGATACGGCCATAAGCTATTCGGTCTTGTTTAGAATTTATAATCAGACGTGTATTATAATCGTTAAATAAATTATTCAAAATAACCGCTTCGCCACACTCAATTCTCACGATCATTGCGCTTTCAAAACTATGATTCCGTTTCAATTGGGATGAGATTAGATAAGTAGAATCGGCAGCGGCTATAGGAATTACCTGGCTTGGTGTACCGGGCAATGCAGGAAATCGCTGTACAAAGGTGGACACAGGAAAGTCCGCCCACCTGGAACCATAATACAGGGTAATGTGTCGGATGAATTTGTAAAACATATTATTTAAAGAAGTGTTATACACTTTTTCAAAGGCATGGTCAAATTTGAACAAAAGGCCTGTTTCATTGAAAGATAACAACTTTACCAGTGAAGAGTCACCGTACTGATCAGCAAGATAACGTACAAATGCATGGGCTGTGGCATAGAGCAGCCTTCCATCCTCAATCGAGTATAACGAGTTTTGATTCAATGTACCGTCAAGAACCGCATTTTTAATATACAAGTCTCCACGATAGGCATTCCAGGATTCTGAAAAATATTGTGCCAGCCCCTCCCAGAACCATCTTGGAATGGTAAGGAAGGGCAGGGTACCGATAATGTTTGCCTTACGTCGTAGCTTACGAAATGTTACCAGATGCACTAATTCATGGGTAAGCACCTGTTCATACCATTTCTGGTTACCCGTCCAGCTGGTCAGGTATGCTGAAGAGACGGTGTAAATTACAACAGTGTTGTCAATGGCAAAGCCGTTGGATATATCCAGAGCATCAGTTACTATGATCCTTGCCTTTTTAACGTCGAAGGATGAAAGGGGTAATCCAGTCATTTCAGCAATACGCGGTAAGGCAAGCTCAGCGGTTTTAAGCACAGAATCGGCAATTGTTTCAAGGCCCGTTTGATACTCAACAGTGGCATAGCTACCGCTTATCTCATACCAGTCACGAGCGGATACAAATTGAAATGCCAGGTATAAAAATAGTATTACACAAATTGTTTTATTTCGTAAAAACATTTCCTTACCTGAATAGCTGATTGACATTAGAAAACGAATTTTCAAAACAGCACGATATAATAAATTATGATTAATTTTTTAAAATTTAGGTATTGTAAGGAATTTATTCAAAATACTTTATTGTTATTAATATAGATATCCGGACACCAGGGCAAATTTGCATTTAAATCGACCTGATTTTAAATTAATTCTATAAGCGGTGGATAACTCATGAAGAAACAACTAATTATTTATATACTTCTCCTGATTACATTTGATTCAGGTTTTACGAGGGTGGGTATTGGTGCCGCTGGTGGCATACTATATCCCGGTTTGTTAAAATCTGAGTTGTATGGCAGTAGATTTGAGCTGGGGGGAGGGTATGAAATATATGCCCGCCATCGCTTGTTTCAGTTAGGTTCTCATGCAAAGGTCGATGCCCGTTATTTTTATCGTAAATATTATTGTACTTCTGAATTACCATATACTGCCGATACACGGTTTTCTTTTGATTATCTTGCCATTAATTTGAGTACAGCATTTAAGGAGGGAGAATCATACCACATTTATGCCGGTGCCGGAATAGCTTTGACAAATACTCAGGCGGCTAAGGATTTCTTAAATGTCAACGATTCGCTGATTCTTCCAGAATTAATGGCAGGTGTTACTTATTTCTGGAATAAAGACTACGATGTATTTTTAGAAATGGGCATACAATTTGGCAGTATTCAAGTTCGTGATGATCATGTACCTGTAACAGGATTGAGATTAACGCTGGGCGCTACTATGTATTTAACCGAGTAAAAAAAATTGGATAAAATAAAGTTACGTTTATGGAGATAGATAAACTCTTCTCAAGTAAATCACCTGATAAGAAAGAAACAGGGTCCGATGTACATAAATATTTGGGATTAATAGATGCGCTTGAATATTATCCGCTGATTTACGGTTTGAAAGAGAATTTGTTGGAACATGAATTTAATATAATTTATACCACCCCGGACAGAGCGGCAAAACAGTTGAAGGAAGGGGAAGTGGAACTGGCTCTGATTCCGGCCATAGAGTATGCCCGTAAAAAGGAAACATGGCGTATTATTCCCGATCTATGTATTACCTGCTCCGGTGCTGTTAAAAATACACAACTGTTTTTCAAGAAGGGTTTGAAGGAAATAAAAAAAGTTGCTGTAGACAAAAATGCTGTAGTATCGTTTATTTTATTAAAAATATTGATGAAAGAAAAATTTATGATGGATCCAGAGTTTGTTTTCATGGATCCAGATATAGAGAAAATGCTAGCGCATGCCGAGGCAGCATTATTAACAGGGGAACACGCCTTCGGGAATTTACACCTGTATCCCAATCGTTTAGATCTCAATGAGGAATGGGTCGATTTGACGGGACTGCCCTTTGTCTACTCTTTTTGGGCGGGTCGTGAATTTACGGTTACCAAGGAAGAAATAGGCACAATAATTAAATCGTATGAATTGGGTATTAGAAATCTTGAGAAAATAAGCAAAGACTATGCCCTGAATCATTCGCAGAACTGGGCCTTTTATCATGATTTCCTCACCAAGACAATACAATATACTCTAAATGATCGAGCTAAAGAGGGACTTGCCGAATACTATAGTTATGCATTTTTCTTTGGCTTTACTGAATTTATTCCGGACCTTCTCTTCTATCCTTTTTAAGGTTGTTTAAAATATAATAACAAAAAAAGTTTTAATATCAGTGCGCTTTTTGCAGGATACAATCAAATTGAATATCTCCCCTTCTCTTTTATTAGAGGCTGTTGCAGTTAAGACATTGTTAATTATAAATATATTTATTTATAAACAAATCGAGGTTCCCCTTCCCTGTTGAATCAGGGAAGGGGTATGGGGATGGGTAAAAAGACTATTGATGAAATTGGCAAAGATTTACCCTACCCCCTGCCCCTTCCCTAACAATAATAGGGAAGGGGAGATATTCAATTGGATTGTAACCTGCAAAAGATGCGGACATGGTCAGCTTGGCAAGGAGAAATTGAGCTGTTTCTATTAAATTTTTATAAATTATGCGATACTGCAACAGTCCTTAAAGACATGCATGAGCGTTTATGGCACTTCCTGCTTTTTTGCCTCAATGACACGTCTAATAAAAATTAATAGCCCCAATATGAATCCAACAGCGAATAACCACCAGGGATAATGTTGAGGAAATTGTTGTGCAATTAAGATATCGCTTTGTGTTAGAAACGAGATAATGACGATTAGTCCTGCCAGGATTTCCAGTAACCAATCCAGTTTTGAAAATTTGAGCGGTGTATTCCTGTGTTCAAGATAGAGAATAATGTATGCCGCAGTAATCAAGGCTGCTGAAACCAGCACAGGTGCCAGAACAGGGCCACCCCACGGAACAGGTATTAGGAAAAGGATATCCCATTCTAAAAACGTTGCAGGCCAGTTGAGCAACAATTTCAGCCAGATATAATACCAGATATCCCAAACACCAAAATTATAAGCAAAATATGCGAACCATTCCCGGGCATTGTGCGCGACAAGTTTGGCAATAGCCCAAAGCATTACTATCGTCGCGATTTCTCGGCCGATTTCGGTTATATAAATAAAAGTGGGTATTTCTTTAAGCGGAAATTTAAAACCTTCAGGATAGTATAATTCTCTAAGATATACTACAACTGCTGATTCCAGGTAAGCCATGGTGATTGAGAATATAGCGCATATTATCAGATAAAATCGAAAGTTTTTATCATTTTGCATGCTGTAAATAACTTTACATTGAGTAGGAGGGTTATTCGAGTTTTTAACAGAAGTTTTTAGTCTATCTGGACATCGGAAGGTTTATCCTGAGTTCTGCTGATTTCGTAAAAGCCGAGCTCGCTCTTATTCTTCATTTTTATCTGGATCACACTTCCTTCTCCAAAATGACCTTTCAGTATTTCATCAGCGATAGGATCTTCAATATATTTTTGAATCGCGCGTTTGAGGGGCCGTGCACCATTTACCGGATCGAATCCTTTTTCAGCGATAAATTTTTTAGCACCATCGGTTAAAATAAATTGTATTTTCTTATCAGCAACCTTTTCTGACATCTCGCGCAAAACGATATCAACAATTTTCAGCGTATGTTCTATGCTGAGTTGATGAAAGAATACAATATCATCGATACGATTTAAAAACTCAGGGTTGAAGATCCGTTTGAGCTCATCAGAGATCTTATCTTTCATCTTTTCGAAATCATCTTTGCTATCCGGCGCGTTAAAGCCATAGTTAAGGTTTTTCTTAATTTCACGGGCACCGACGTTGGAAGTCATAATTAAAATAGTATTTTTAAAGTCTACCCTCCGTCCCAGACTATCGGTAAGATGTCCTTCATCTAAAACCTGTAAAAGTATATTAAATACATCAGGATGGGCCTTTTCTATCTCATCCAATAGAACCACGGCATAAGGTCTTCTACGAACACGTTCGGTTAGTAACCCACCCTCTTCATAACCGACATAACCCGGAGGTGATCCAACCAGCCTTGAAACATTAAACTTTTCCATGTATTCACTCATATCAATACGGATCAACGCATTGGGGCTCTCAAATAAGTAGTTGGCTAGGGTCTTGGCTAAATGAGTTTTACCTACACCTGTAGGACCGAGAAATATAAAAGAACCAATCGGCCTATTGGGATCTTTCAAACCGGCGCGTGTTCTACGAATGGCCTTTGTAATTACTTTAATAGATTCATCCTGACCAATCACCTTCTCTTTTAGAACTTCTTCCATTTTGAGCAATTTTTTAGATTCTGTTTCCGCCAATCGTTTGGTGGGAATGCCAGTCATCATAGCGACGACTTCTGCAACATCATCCAACTCAACTACTGCGGTGCGCGTCTCTTCTTCTACTTCCCACCTTTCCCGTGCTAACTCTAGTTTATCGCTAAGGCTACGTTCTAAATCACGCAATTTGGCTGCTTTTTCAAAATCCTGTAATTTAGCCAGAGATTCTTTT
>Ga0209427_10004276_pt1 | contig 16524 bp, 19 predicted proteins | sample DeeMarSWOR136_30_FD_187465 | JGI IMG/M metagenome (GOLD analysis project Ga0209427, IMG submission 187465) | Marine sediment microbial communities from White Oak River estuary, North Carolina - WOR-1-36_30 (SPAdes) (version 2) | ecosystem: Environmental > Aquatic > Marine > Intertidal zone >...
CAATGACTTTTTCGTAATTCATCCTGTTACTCTTTTGCGCTAAATTGTGATCATGGCTTGTTGCGAAAGTTTTCCAAAAAATCTGTAGGAACATTGTAATTCCTACATGCAATGTATAAAAAAGAATCCTTGTCGTCTATTCTTCCTTATCATTCGGTGACTTTCTGGGCCTGATATAAACACTTTTGCAATTATTTTCACATTCCACTAAAGTGGGAGGACTGCTCTTCTTAGAGTGAATATGTTTTGGGGGCTGTAAATGAACATCGAAACCCAGGAGATCGTATATCTGCACAGCATCTTCTGCCCTCAGTACTTCTTCTGCTCTTGTTCGCACCTTTTCTGAGTCCTGAAACGCCCTTCTATTTTTTCACATTGGGAACCAGGTTCGAGTCTGCCTTTCAGAAAAACGTCAAGGGCTACATCTGCCTCCCCAGTAGTATTGTGGAAAACATCGATCCCCATATTCCTTAATTGATCCAAACCGAAATCATGGATCCCTCCGCAAATGACCTTATTCACCCCATTTAGATTTAAATGTTTTATCCGTTGAAAAAGGTTGAAATTCGTCATGGAAATTTTTTCCTGATGGACTACTTCGCCATTCTCTACGGTAATGATCCACAATTCTGGAGACAGATCAAAACGGGGGGAAATCTTTTTTCCAAAAAGTGGAATGGCGATTTTTATATTCACAAATTTATAAAGAGCAAAAAAGATGCCAGACCATGTTCTGGCAGTGAAAAATAAAAATGTGTTGAGATATCAAGTGATTCCTCATTTGAGGCAGGAGGATTAGAGAATGGAAGGAGGTTATAGTGGTGTTACAAAAGTGAAATTCCGAAGTGAAACAGTTTCATTGGTGAAATTGGCTGTTTACCCCGTTAGCAAGGCCCAGTATCTATACCAGGGATTGTAGAAATAGAAAGCATCAGCTTCTTATTGAAGGCGAGGTCAAAGCCCTGCTTATTCTAACGGGGTTTACTCAAATCAGACCATATTTCTTCATCTTCCTCCATAGGGTGATGTGGCTCATACCCAGCTCTTCAGCTGTGTTGACCCGGTTTCCCTTGTTTCTTTTCAACGTATTTTCTATAATTTCAGCCTCCGCCTCTTCCAGCGGAGTTTTTTCTTTGAGCGTAGGCCATGATTCCTTCCTTTCTTTTTTGGCTATCGTGAGCTCCACGGGAAGGCAATCGACACCAATCAGGTCCCCTTTGCACAGGATGAAAGTATGTTCAATAATATTTTCGAGCTCTCTTACATTTCCGGGATAATCATATTTTAAGAGCAGCTTTAGGGCTTTATTCGATACGCCGATTATATTTTTCCCCATTCTTGCATTACACTTCTCAATAAATGCATTGATCAACAAAGGGATATCGTCTTTTCTATCAGCAAGTCGGGGAAGTCCAATTTTAATTACATTGAGTCGATAAAAAAGGTCATCTCTAAATTTCCCCTCCTGTACAAGCTTTGAAAGATCCTTTTTTGTTGCCGCAATGATTCGAACATCTGTTTTTATAAGGCTGGTTGACCCCAATGGTTCAAACTCTTTTTCCTGAAGTACCCGGAGTAATTTCACCTGGAGGGAGAGGGGCATGTCACCCACCTCATCAAGAAAAATCGTTCCTCCATCAGCGAGGGTAAACTTTCCAGGTTTGTCCTTATACGCATCGGTGAAAGCCCCTTTCAGATATCCAAACAACTCTGATTCGAGTAGCGTTTCTGGAATCGCTCCACAGCTCACCTTGATGAAGGGTTTTGTATTTCTTTGACTAAGGTTATGTATAGCTTTCGCAAAAAGTTCCTTTCCCGTGCCGCTTACTCCCTGAATCAGGACAGTGCTATCGCTTTTCGCAATATCAGGAAGAATGCTAAAAATTTCTTGGATCCGGTGGTTTTTGCTAATGATATCGCCCAGCGAATACTTTTCCGAAAGTTCCTTCCGAAGCGCTTCAATAACTGAGAGATCCCTAAAGGTTTCCACTCCTCCGATGATTTGGCCCAATTCGTCCTTTAGAATAGCCGTACTGATGCTGATGGGGATTTCTTTTCCCTGTTTATTGATAATTGTAACTGGCAGATTTAATATGGGGTTCTTCGTCGTGATCGTCTCTTTTAGAGCACATCGGGTCAGGCAGATATCAGCCCTGAAGATGTCATAACAATTTTGACCAAGGGCTTCCTTACTATTATATCCAGTAATTTCTTCCGCTGCTTTATTAATAAATGTAATTTTACTTTTGTCATCTATCGTGAAGACACCATCGGCAATACTATGGAGGATGATATCAAAGAATTTGGATTTTTTTATGGTTTTCACATAAACACAGTAGCACAAAATGGATTGATTTCAAAAATGCTCCAAAGTTTATGGCCTTCGCACTCGGGTTCTCTGCTTTCCTGAGGGGATGGCCACCTTTATTTTTTAAAAATCAATGAAAGCAAAAAGATGAATGTGCTCGCTAAGATGATTAAAGGTCCTGCAGGGAATCCGGTGAGTTTAGAAACGAGAATTCCCAAGAAAGAAGATATTATTCCAATAACCATGGCCCCAAAGGCATATTGGGCCAAGTTCCGACTCACATTTCTGGCAGCGGAGGCGGGAATTGCAACCAAAGCGGCGGTTAAAAGGCCACCCACCATTTTTACTCCTAAGGCAACGATGATAGCAATGCAACCTAAATAGATGAAATTATATTTTTTGATGTTTAATTCTTCCGATTGGGCTAACTCTTCAGAGATATTGATCAGGACTATTTTAGGGTAGATTTTCCTGACGGCCAAAAAGAGAAGGATAGCAACCAGGACTGAAATGATCGCCTCAGCAACAGCGACCCTCGAAATATCGCCCACCAAGGCTCTTTCGGCCTGCTCAATGGGTAAAAACAGGAAAGTGATCGCCACCCCTGAAGCAAAAACAATGGCCGTCAAAGCCTCCATGGGCAATTTTGTCCTGATCTCGAATAACCAAATCAGAACGACTCCTAAAATAACAAAAGGAAATGCTCCCAAAGAGACATCAAAGCCATACATTAATGCCAAGGCGATTCCCGGGAGGGTCAAATGGCCGAGAGGACCGGCCACCAGAGCCATTCTTTTGCTCAACATCAGAGATCCTAAATATCCCGCTGCGCCGCCAATAAAAGTCCCAACGACTAAGCTCAACAAAAATTGGCTGTCCATATTTGTCTCAGTGTTTATGCTGATAATATTTCACTTCTCCACCATAAAGCTTTTGCAAACTTTCCGGAGTCAAGACCTCCTGAGGAGGGCCATAACAGATTGGTTGTTTATTCAAACATATCACATCGGTAGAAAATTTATACACCACACTCAAATCATGGGTAACCAGCAAAATGGTTAGTTCTCTCTCTTCTTTCAATTTTGCCAAAAAATTGTAAATGGTCTCTTCTCCGCTAATGTCAACTCCAGTGGTTGGTTCGTCGAAAAGTAAAACCTGAGGCTTTCCGACAAGACCCCAAGCGACCAGTATCCTCTGAAATTGTCCTGATGATAAATCGCCTATTTTTTTCTGCAAAAAATCCTCCCGATACCCCACGGAGTTTAAGCTTTCTGCAGTTTCTTTTTCGGAAGATTTTTTTAACACAAAGAAATCTTTGATGCTTAACGGAATATCCTTTATAAAGGGCAATCTCTGAGGCACATAGCCGGTCTTAATCCCCTTTGCCCATTCTATCTTTCCCCTGTATGGGAGCAATCCGAGCAAGGTTTTCAGCAAAACGGACTTCCCAGCCCCATTGGGACCTAAGATTGTGAGAACGTCTCCCTTTTTTACTTCAAACGACAGATTTTCAATGATAGTTTGATGGTCTAACCTTACGTCCAAGTTTCTTACACTTAAAATAAATTCATTTTCCATATGCATTTGCCCCATTGAGATTAAATATCAGCCGATACGAAATCAGTCAGGTCTTTTTGCCTTAATAGCCTTCTTTTCCATGTTTCGATGGATGGAACGATATAAGGCAAAAGCCTCATCGAATAGTAAGGAGGTAACAGAGGTAATCCAACAAGATCTCCAAAGACGACCAGCATAAAAAGTTGGTCTAGATTACCCTTCTCCTTTCTCAGTTCGAGATCCATCTCATGAGCAGTCATTCCATAGAGGATCTCTCTCATGACGTTTAGACATTTCTTCCATCTTGATGCTAAATGATCGAGAAACTTTCCTGGGCAATCCATTTTCTTCGTTCTTCAGACCTAATGTGAGCGATCTTTAATTGATATTCGTTATAGCCATACCTGCCTGCCGGTAGGCAGGGGCTTTAGCCAGCGGAAAAAAAACCATTCCGTAATTTTTAATGCTTTAAAGATAGCGCACCCTAAAGGGTGCGGCTACAAAAATCGCCCCATCAAGGTCAAAAAAGGACCCCAAGGAAAATACGGGTAATGAGGGCTAAAAAAATGGCCACCGAGAGAGTGAAAAGGATCGCCAGAAGTGCTCCCTTTTTACCAATCTCCCTCCAGAGGGCAGCAATGGTAGCGAGACAGGGAATATAAAAGGTCACAAAGACAGTAAAGACCATAATTTGAGGTTTGGTCATCACCGTAAGAACTTGGGTTGTTCCCAAAGCTTGAGTCAGCATGATCATCGAAAGTTCTTTTCTCAAAAGGCCGAATATAAGAGTGGTTCCCACAGAAATCGGCAGATCAAGGAGATGGGTTAATGGAGATAGAAACCAATTGAAATATCTTTCAACCCCTGCATACTCCATCAGGGCGAGTAAAGCACTTCCGACAATAAGAATAGGCCACGCAATCACAATGAATTCTCGTATCCGGTACCAGGATTTCTTCAAGGTATTCTGCAGAGGAGGAAGCTGGTAAGACGGGATTTCCAGAATCAATCCGAGACTTGCCTCCGGATAGAAAGTAGATAGGATCTTCCCGGAAATGGCCACAACCAGAATGTTGAGGGCAAATATTGCCAGAGCAGCATTGGGGCTGATGAAAAAGGCGACCAGGGCAAAAATGATCGTAATTCGTGCAGCACAAGGAATCATCGTCGTCAGGATGGAGACGATAAACCTGTGCTGAGGAAATTCCAGAATCCGTGTAGCCATGACAGCAGGAACGCTGCAACCGTATCCCAGAATAAATGGGATGATCGATTTACCATGGAGGCCAATCCTGTGCATGAAGACGTCCATGAGGAAGGCGACTCTTGGGAGATATCCAATATCCTCAAGAATCGAGAGACCGATGAGAAATGGAACAAGGTAGGGGAGGACAATGGCAATTCCTCCTGCAATTCCTTGAAGGATCCCCTTTGAAAGGAAAAACGATAAATTTCCTTCGCCAAAAAAGCCCTCCACCTGACCGATCCAGCGATCAAACAGTTCCATCAAAGGTTCTTCAATATATCCTCCAATTCCAAAGATTAAATTAAAGAAGCCATAAAATACCGCAGCCAGAATCAAATATCCGAGGAACTTATGCATCACCCATTGATCAATGGCAATACGAATATCCTTCTTAGGTGGATGAATAACAGTGGAGGCGTGCTCAAATAGATTCATAGCCAGAGCATGGCGTTCAGAAGAGATGACTTCATCAGATGGGACACCATGAATTTGTTCCAGTTTCTTCTGAAAAAATCTGACTCGACTCAAGAAGTCGGCGGCTTTAATTTCTTTTACGAAGAACTCATCACTCTCAAGCAGTTTAATCGCGAGGAATCGAGATGGCACGTTTTCATTTACCGGCCATTCCGAGTGGAGAACAGAGACTAACTCATCGATGATCGCTTCAATGTCTCTACTGAATTTAAGAGTCTTTCCTCTTTTCTTTTCTTCATAAACCCTCACCGCTTCAATGAATATTTCCTTAAGCCCTTTTCCTGTAGTGGCAATGGTGGGAGTAATGGGTATCCCAAGAAGGGAGGAAAGTTTCGGGGCATCAATCTGAATCCCTTTTCTCTGGGCCTCGTCCATCATATTCAGGCAAAGGAGCACCGGGACTTCGAGTTCCAGAAGCTGGAGAGTCAGCTCAAGACTTCGGATAAGGAGAGAGGCATCGACGACATTGATGATCACATCCACTTCTTCGGAGAGAAGGTGCCTTCGTGCCTCCAGTTCTGCTGGATCTCCAGCCGTCAAGGAATAAGTTCCGGGGAGGTCGATACAGTCACAAGTGTAGCCGAAAATATGAGTTCGAGTCTCAGTGTATTTAACGGTAGTCCCTGGGAAATTGGATGTGATGGCCTTGTATCCCGCGATGTTATTAAATATTGTGCTTTTGCCACAATTGGGCTGACCGGCCAGAGCGATCCTCATTCCATCTCCTCTACAATCACCCTTGAAGCGATTCCCCTGCCAAGGGCTACCTGACTGCCATGGATTTCAATCAGAATAGGACCTCCAAGAGCTCCGTATCTCAACATCGTTATTGTGTCTCCCGGGTGGATGCCCATCTGTGAAAGACGCTGTCTTATCCCTGCACCTCCTTGAATATCGATGACCTTCGCTTTGCTATTTTCATAGATCTGATCCAGAGTGGTTGGCATGCTCTCCTCGTTTAATTAGTTGATTTCTGGTTCCGTCAATTTTTGGTGAATTTCGTCAATGGTCTTATCTTCCGTGATCATTACCTCAACGTCTCCATTGGAAAAGACATAGGAAGGTCCTTTTCCATCGAAGCTCTTTCTCGTATACACTTTATCGACTCCGTTCTGAAGTAGCCATTCGCTCACCTTGATTCCTTTGCCTTTTTCTTCCTCGCGATAGGGATTCCGAAGGATTTTTTCTTCTTCGATATTTCGGTCCTCTGTACGCATCCGGATAAGATAAAAGTAAGGGGCATCACCGAAGTGATCAGAGAGTCTCTGTTTATCTTCTTCCATGGGAAGGGCGTAGATGAGAAAATCCTTTTTCACCGGTTCGTAATGGATGGTGACTTTATCCACCTGAGGAAATTCCTTCAGGATCGACCTCTCGATTTCTTCGCTGAGTTGATGGGCCTGAGCAAATTTTCTAATGCCAAAGACGAGCTCCGTGCGGACAAAAACAAACCTTCCTGAGTTTCTGGCTTGAATGGTTTTGATTTCTTTGACTTGTGGAAAACGCAGAAAAACATTGCGGATTCGATGTAAGGTGTTTGGGTCCACCGATGCATCAAGCAAAGTCTTCATCGAGTCCTTCAGGATATCCCATCCGACCTTTGCGATGAATCCAACCATGATGAGAGCGGCCAAGCGGTCAAGGATAGGGTAACCCACTCTTGATCCCAACAGGGCAAGAAGAACAAGTGATGTTGAAGCGATGTCCGAATACCAGTGAGAGGCATCTGCGCGAAGACTGGGGGAGTTGAGGGCTTTTGCCTTCTTTGCCTCAAATCGCGAAAAAATAGCAATCGCCATGATGATCGCCAAAAGACCGAAGAGGGAAAAGTAGAAGTGCCCGAGGATTAAAGTCTTTTCTGCCTGAAAGATATAGTGGACGATCTCATAACCCGCGAAGAAGATGAGACCGGCACTCACCAAAGCGACAAAATTTTCAACTTTGTAGAGACCCCATGGGAATGACTCCGATTTTGTTTTCGATATCCAAATCCCTACAAGGACCAGTAAACTCGCAAAGGTATCCGAAAACCCGTGAATCGTATCAGCAAGGAGGGCGGCACTCCCCGAAAGCCATGCCAACACGCCTTTTGTCCCCGCCACCAGAATGTTCAAAAGAGTCGAGAACAAGGCAATTTTAGATGGATCATAGGTCCTTTTCAAAACATTTTTATCTTCTTCCATATTTCCTTCGAGCTAATCGTTTTTTAGGTTTCAAATATCTCTCTTCTCCGAAAATGTCTTTGAGAATGTTCTGGCAAAAGAGGACATCCTCCTTTGGGGTTTGGCTGCAAACCCCTATAGCCCCGATGACATGGCTGTCCTTCCAGATCGGCAATCCTCCCGGAATGGTAGTCAGGCGTTCGTTCCAGTTCTGGACGTTAAACCCATATCCTGGCATCCTAGAATCACCGAACCGGGGAACCTCAGAGGTCGATATTCGGAATGTCGCGGCTGTCCAGGCTTTGTCCCGGGCGATTTCTGCAGTGGGAATGGGCGCGCCGTCCATGCGGTGGAGGGCGACCAACCAGCCATGGTCATCCACAATAGCGATGCTGCAACGTTTGCCCATCTCCTCGGCTTTCTTGACACCTGTTTTGAGTAGATTTTTGGCCATCTCTAAGTTCAACATTGGGGAAAATCTCCTTCCTTATTCATAAAGGGCGGTGACACCCGCCTGGCTGACGGTGGTATCACTGATGTCCCCTACACCTGAGGGAACACCGCTACAGCCAATGGCACCAATGACCTCATTTTCTTCATCGGTAACTGGAATACCGCCAGGAATGAAGCAGAGCCGTCCCTTTCCCCTCCCAATCATTCCCATGGCATGATCACCTAAAAGCTTTCCTATGTTGCGAGGGTCGAGCCAGCGAGACCCCATCAGGGTGGGCATTTTAAAGGCAACGGCTGTCCATGCTTTCTCAATCGCAATATCCGTTGTGGCCATGGCGGCCCCGTCCATGCGATGGACAGCGATGACCGTGCCAGACTTGTCTACGACCGCGATGCTGCACGGGAAACCGGCAATATCTCTCGCCCACCTCTCAGCGGCCTCCAGCATCTTCAGGGCAAGTTCTAAGGTCAACTCTTTCATATTAGGCGCTCCTATTCTAAGAGATCATCCGTGGCAACTACGTCAACACCGCTGTTCAGTAAGTTAGGCAGAATGACTCGCCCTACTTTGACAGGAGGTTTTACCTTCACGCGAACCAAGGTGAGAGTTGCCTCTTTCAACCTCGATTTCAATATAGGCCGATTTGTCCTTACGGGAAGAAGAGGTCGAGAGCTCTTCTCCGTAAGGACGGTGGTAGTAAAGATTCGAACAGGATTGCGATATTCCTCCAGCACGTATTGCCGTCCTTCTTTGCATTTATAACCTGTGATCTTCGCCACGTCTCCATGATGGTCGATCCTGAGTGAGGTTCTACAACCGAGAGGACAGCCGATACAAACGATATTTTCCTCAACCATTTTGCCTCCTTTTTGCACTCTCAATGGATAGTTCAGCCGCATCATCCTTTAACTGCTTCAATTGGCTACGGGAGAGATCGATCTTGAGCATCTCACCAGGCTTTACCACCCTAAGAGACTTCGAAACGATGTCCCCCACCTTCAGTGTAACATGCTCTTCCATATCCCTTACCCTCGCATATAGGGTGACATCGTGTTGAGCGCTGATGGTCTGTGGAACGACGTAGCGAATATTTCTGCCGAGCTTAAGTATCTTCTTCTCCTTCTCCATTTCTTCTTTTTTCACAAACCTGGCAGCCGAGCTCCCCGCTATCTCAGCCTCCCAGGAGACGTCATCCACCAAATCATGAACGTGAACCACGTTGCCACCGGCAAAGATTCCCGAAACGTTCGTTTCTCTCCATTGATCTACCACAGGCCCTCCTGTCAAGGGATCGAGGGCTACCCCGGCCATTCTGGAAAGCTCGTTCTCAGGGATTAACCCGACCGATAGGAGTAACGTATCGCATTCGATCATCTGCTCGGTGCCATTGACGGGTTTCTTATCCTTGTTCACTTTTGCGATGGTGACCGCCTCGAGACGCTGTTGCCCATGAATCTCGGTGACCGTATGCTCAAGAAGAAGAGGGATGTTAAAATCGTGCAGACACTGGACCTCATTCCTGGTCAGACCTCCGGCATAAGGAAGGATTTCTACAACGGCCTTCACGTCGGCACCTTCAATCGTGAGACGGCGAGCCATGATCATGCCTATATCACCGGAGCCCAAGACGACAATCTTTTTCCCCGGGATCCATCCTTCAACATTGACGAATCTTTGGGCTGTTCCAGCGGTGAAGATGCCTGCCGGCCGAGTACCGGGGACATTCAATTGCCCCCGGCTGCGCTCACGGCAACCCATCGCAAGGACGATCGATTTAGGCGTCAGGCAGAGAACCCCTTCACGATTGTTCACAGCGGTGATCTGGCGATCGGGAGATATTCGCGTAACCATAGTTTCCAGGAGCATTCGAATGCCTAAATCTCTGACCTTCTCCGCAAATCGGTGACCATATTCCGGTCCGGTCAGGTCTTGCCCGAAATAGAATAGGCCGAAACCGTTGTGAACGCACTGGTGCAAAAGGCCGCCGAGCTGCTCCTGGCGCTCCAGGATGAGGACATGCTCTGCTCCTTCTTCCTTAGCCCTGATCGCAGCCGCCATTCCGGCTGGTCCAGATCCAATCACCGCAACATCTGCGTCTGAGTATTTCATAGCTGTCCCTCAAGTAATTCTTTCGTCTTATAAAGTAAGATTTGGGATTCCCGACCTTTCTTTGTTATTTTTTGCTCCGACAGCCCGAGTTCTCTCGCTATTATTTTCACAACACGGGGTGTGCAAAATCCTCCCTGGCATCTTCCCATTCCAGCTCTGGTCCTGAATTTGACTCCATCCAGAGTGGTGGCCCCGTGACGAATAGCTTCGACGATCTCTCCTTCACTGACTGTCTCGCAACGACAGACCGCGTGCCCATAACGGGGGTCCTTGGCGATCAATTCTTTTTGTTGTTCTTCAGGAAGCTCGTTAAAAACCGGTGGGGCTTTTCTGAAAGGACTGAAACTTTCATCTATCACCAACTTCAAACCTTCTCGTCGAAGCAATTCCGTCACTTCGCGGGCGGCGGCAGGAGCAGCGCTCACTCCGGGGTAACCAATACAAATGCTTATGAACCGTGGTACTTTCTGGGAAGCCTGGACGACGCATTCATGCCAGCCGACTTCCCAGTTTCGGAACATAAGAAAACCGGCAAAGGAATGAATGATGTCCTTTTCAGAAAGGTCGGGGACGATTTTGCGAGCATTTTGAAAACCGATTTCAGCAATCCTTCCTTTGACGGAACAGTCCCCCCTCATGGCTGGCTGCATGATCGTGCCGAAGAAGAGGTTACCGTGCACGCTGGGTGTCAGGATGTTCATCTGACCGGGCGCTTCCGGCCGCATATGGATTTCATGTTTGATTAAGCCCCCCAAGTTCTTGTCGAGAATTCCTACGTATCCCCTGATTGGATAAAGGACGAAATCATTCGAGTTCACCAGCCGGGCTATTTTATCTACCGAGGTTCCGGCAGCATTGACGATGAAGCGACACTTCACCGAGCTGCGGTTCATCTCGACCTCGAACTGGTTCGCCTCTCGGGAGATCCTTAAAACCTCGGTCTCCCTCATGACTTTAACTCCGTTTTGGACGGCATTCTCCATGAGGCCGATGGTGAGTCTGACCGGATCCACGATGGCAATGTGGGGGTCATACAGGGCCCCGATGGCTGCCCGTGTGATATTAGGTTCCATCTGTCTCAGTGTATCCTGATCTATGAACTGATGGCCTGCGAGCCCCAGCTTTTCGGCCCTCGACATCAGCTTTTGGAATTTGCTTAACTCCTCATTGTTACGGATGAGGGCGAGTTCTCCCACTTTCTTGAAGGTGACATCGAGTTCCTGACAAAGGGGCTCCATCAGAGGGATGCTGTCCCAAACGAGCTTGCTGCGGTGATATTCGGGGCGAAACTCCAGAGTGTCTCCTCCCTGACAGACGATACACATATTGGTCTTGGTGCTACCCCAGCCAAAGTCAGTCTCTTTCTCGACCAAAATGGTATCGACCTTATATCGGGAGAGCTCCCTGGCCACGGCCGCCCCTAAAACTCCGCCTCCAATAATCAACACTTCGGTTTCCATCTGAGCCATGTTAGATACCCTTCCTTTTCACAATTGCCTTTGAAATCTAATCTATGATGATCTGCTTTAAAATCCCTTTATCAGCATGCGGGCGTAATAGGTCCCGGTGGTATAAAGGGCAGCACAGGGGTTATGGCTCAGGACGCGATCCTTCGCTACGAGTACTGTGCAATAGGCTTTGGAGTACTTCAGGAAAAGAGAATCGTGCCCCACGCAAAGGCCGACTAGAATGTTGAAATCGGTCTTCTCTTCGTTGAAGATCATGGCCTGGGCAATCGGGCTACACATCGATTCAAACTCTCCAATGTAAATCTTCTCTCCATCCTTTATACCGATATGCTCCTTAGGAGTGCCGCCGGCCTTACAAGCGACGGAGACCACTTCGAATCCCTGGCTTTCAAGGATCTGGGTGAAGGACAGGGCTTCGCGATGCAAGCCGCTACAGAAGGCAACTCCCAGCTTCTTGTAACTCATCTTTTGGGCAAATTCACAGATCTCCTGGACCCGCGGTTTTGTCGGATGTCGAATATAAGGTTTTACATCCCGATTGATGTAGCATTCTGCCTCCTGGACGGAAGCTTCATGGGCGAATTTTAGGATGTCAGGTTTGGTGTATTCCTCATTGGCTTTTACTACAACTTCTCTGCAGTGAAGGGTGGGGCAGAAGGCCGGCCACTTACCCTCTGGGGATCTGCATATTCTATCTTCGATTCCGCATTTCGCACATTCTGGAGTTGCAGACTTCATAAATCCTCCTCATCATTCCGTAGTCCTCTCCTTTTCCATAGGGAATTTCTGATTTCAGCTTTTCATAAAATGGTTTCCTCCTGATCCAATCTCTTCAGGTCTAAGGTCTGAAGATTCCATTTCTATCATCAGTATGTTTTGGTCAAAGTAAGAAGCCTCACCCCGCTGACTTCTTTAAAGGTTGCGCCCTGGCTGATAGACTGAATCAGCTTATCTTCATCAACCACCCTTGAGCCACAGATGACATCAATGCCGTATTCAAAGAGAATAGGGGAGAGAGGGGAGGTGGGACCGATGAGAACGACATAGGCATTTTTGCAGAGATTCAAAAGATTTTCGATCGTGTGGTTGATAAAAGATGTTCCTGTGATACCTACCACATCGCACTGGGGTAAAATTCTGTCTGCTTCTTCTGCAGGCAAATCCCCTTCCCGGAGCCTTTGTTCCAGAACCCAGAAGTTTTTTATCCTCTCTCTCAATTTCGGAATCCAAGGGAAGTGCCCCACTACTGCCACATTTTTGCCAACTCCCTTCTCTAAGAGTATCTCAAATGCATTCTTCACAACGCATTTCGATTCATCGATGTCAATCAGTGAATTAACGGTGGCCATTCCGATGGAGGCCTCCAGCAAACTTTTCGATTGGGAATATTTGGCCAACTCTAATGCACTCTTTCGGCTGAGGTTTCCAACATCTTTCACTCCACGATCGTGCGAAGGCCTTTCCTCCCTGAAAGTCGATGAGAGACCGCAGTGTTTCGTGATCACTGCCGTCCAGAAGACGCACGTATAGACGCTCTTCACCGGAAAGTCGTTTCCCTCAAGGCTAAACAGCAAATCGTCAAGTATTTTCATTTTTATGCTCAGAAAGAAGCCGAAAGTCAAAAAGTTAGGGTTAGGTTGTCCATTTCACTTGGAGACGATGGACAGTCCGTTGTTCATCGTCCGCCGTTCATGGTCTTTTTTTCGATCTAAGTTGGGCTTCGTAACCTTCTCATCCTCCTTTTTCAGCATAGATCAGTTTCGATTGTCCTGTGGGACTCATCACCTTCGTGATGGTCTTAAACTTTTCTCCGAATATTGCTCCTTCTTCCGCGAGAAACTTCCTGGCATCCGTTGCACCGAGAAAGAAGATCCGGACATAAAATAGAAGTCTTGGAAATAGCTTTTTTGGCTTTGCATGCTCCATGAGACAGAATCTACCTCCATCAACAAGAATTCTTGCCACCTCGTCGATGGCTCTTTTTCTTTCCTGTCCTTTTAATTCATAAAAGGCATGTGAACAGGTCACCTCATGAAAGGAGGATTTCTTGAACGGCAGTTGACTGGCATTTGCCTGTACTAGGTGGAGTCGGTCTATCCTAGACTTTCTGGTTTTCTCTTTAGCTTTCTGAAGCATCCCCTGAGAAAAATCGAGTCCTATTACTAGACCCATTTGTCCCACTTTTTTAGTCAATTCGATCGCCACCGATCCGGTTCCGGTGCAAAGATCTAAAGCCTTATCTCCTTCCGATATATTTGCCTTCTCGACGATAAATCTGCGGAGCGAACCTGCTATATCCCGGGAATGCAGACGGATGATGAAATCATAGATTTTAGAAAAAAGGTCATAATAGGTCCGCCGTAAGGAGCTCATATGGAGTGACCCGCGTAATGATGGATTCTTTGAAGAATGGAATATTGAATCTTCAAATTCGCCATTTAACCACCTTTTACTCACTTCAGATTTCTAAAACACTCCCCACACATCCATAGAAGAACCGGTCTCCAAATTCTTGATGAAGTCTGAAAGCCGCCTTCATTCCAGTGCAATGGGATACGCCAATTGTCCCAATTACCATTTCCTTAAGAGATTTGATCGATCCCTCTAGCTGTTCGGGGGTTAAAAAATCTAAATGGGTTCCACCCAGAATGGCACAAAAATATTCTTTTTCGACTTTTTGGACAATGTGGTTGAGAATATTGATCATTCCAGAGTGGGCGCAGCCCAGGATGACGACAAGTCCTTTCTCGGTATCGAGGATAAGGGATTGATCATCTAAGAAGACATCTTGACCAATTTTTCCGTCTATCTCGCTGAAGAGTCTGGAATCCGGCTTTTCAAACGTTGTTTTTCTCGGTACCTCACCCGTTAAGAACATGCCTTTTTCCACTTCTGTAAAATCTGTGTTCGAGATAAAGTTGGCCCCCAAGGATTCTAAATACCCCTTCTTGTAGGGAATTCCTACAAACCTTTTTGTTTTCTTCCCATTTTCTTCAAGAACAGCGATCCGCTCCAAAAAGACGTGGGGATGGGCGTGGACATCCACTTCCCCTCTCAGTTGTAGAACCTCAGGGAGCCCTCCAGTATGATCATAGTGGCCGTGGCTTAAGAAGATTTTTTTAATGGTCCGAAGATCTTTGTTCAAGGCAAGGGCATTCCCTACAATGCAATGACCCCTTCCTGTGTCAAAGAGATAATTCCCCTTATCCGTCTCGATAAAAGCAGAAAATCCATGCTCCCCTGAGCCGATCAGTTTACCCACTAAATTCTCACATAGTATCGTTATCCTCGTTTTCATCCACGGTCCTCCTCATGCGCTGATTACCCTAATCGGATCTCCAATTTTTATTTCTCCGCCTTCGACGACCTTGCAAAAAATGCCTTCCTTTGGTAAAAGAGAGTATCCCTGGTAATGATAAGTATGCGGCTGAGAGGGATCTTTTCCGATTTGAATCACGATAAGTTTTGCCTCGCCCACCTTTAGATGTGTTCCAATAGGAAGGCAGGTTAAATTAATTCCTTCGGTGGCGATATTTTCTGCAAAAGATCCAGGCCCTGCCGAGAGCCCTGTTTCCTGGCAAAGTTTTTGAGTGCTCTCAATGGCCAGAAGGCTCACCTCTTTCTCGGTTCCAGCGTGGGAATCGCCTACCAGTCCTATATCCTTTTTAAGGACACCCTTACCCACATTTTTCTTTGGATCAGTCCTTTTTTGACTCATACACACACCAACAACTTTTCCAGACTTTTTCATTGCATCCTACGTTCCTTCGCTGATGGCCTTCTCAGGACATTCTTCGATACAAGTTCCACAATCGACGCACGTTTCGTTGTCTACCACAGCTTTCTCATTCTCCACCTTAATGGCCTCTACCGGACAACCTTCCTCACATGTCCCACATCCTGTACATTTTTCTAGATCAATAATGACACCCATTTTTTTACCTCCTTCCTAAAATAATGTGTTCGTGACCCTGCCTACCGGAGGCCCTGATCCTAATATGGTACAGGGCAGGCAAGTATGGACGAAACGGGCATCTTTGCTCTTACCTTTAGACAGAAGAGTCTCATTTTTTCTTCAGAATCCCTAGGGCTTCCTTTACCAGGTTCTTCTCATGCTCGTAATCAACCACCCTCTGGATCATAATCTTCTGAGCCATCACAGGGCCTGCTCCGTGCCAGGTTCCAACCCCATGCTGGCCCGCAGTCCAGTTCTGAAGGAGTTTCGTCACCTTCATAATATCTTCGGCCGGAACATTTGAGCCAAAGCCGAGAAACTCTTCGACATATCTCTTTGTCTCAGGATTTTTAAGTTCCTTCAAAGAGGGTAGGGTGGCGATGAGTCCTCCACCTATATCTCCTGCCAGAGCCATCACCCGCCAGAAAGCATTACAGATGTTGAGTTTTGAGACGTTTCCCATTAGCTCGTCAGGAAGAAATACTCCGGACCCTTCTGGCTCCTCCTGCCCAAGATTGGCCGATGCCAGACCGCAGGCCCTCCCTGTCTCCCTCAGAACGACCATTTCCATCATTTCATCATTGATGTGCTGGGCCTTTTCCAGGCCTTTATACTCCTGGAGAAGCTTGCATGCCCCGATCATAAGATTCATGAACCCTACCTTACAGGTTCCACCACAGGTCATCCGATGCGTCTTCGCGAAGCGTTCAACGAGTTTAATCGAATAATCAGTTTCCCCACAGTGAAAGACCCTTTCCCACGGTACAAAGACATTGTCAAAGACCACCAT
>Ga0209427_10004277_pt1 | contig 16518 bp, 13 predicted proteins | sample DeeMarSWOR136_30_FD_187465 | JGI IMG/M metagenome (GOLD analysis project Ga0209427, IMG submission 187465) | Marine sediment microbial communities from White Oak River estuary, North Carolina - WOR-1-36_30 (SPAdes) (version 2) | ecosystem: Environmental > Aquatic > Marine > Intertidal zone >...
CAAGGCTGCCCATCTGCATGATTTTATCAAGGCGCTGCCCGATGGATATAATACCTGGGTAGGGGAACGCGGCGATACTCTCTCGGGAGGGGAGAAACAGCGACTGTCCATAGCCCGCACCCTGCTTGTGAACCCCAGTATCCTTATTCTAGATGATTCCACGGCCAGCGTGGATTCGGAAACGGAGAAACTCATACGACAGGCCCTGTTCAAGCTTATCAAGGGGAGGACGACCTTCATTATCACTCATCGTCTGCCCCTCATCCAGAATGCGGATGTTATCCTGATGTTTCAGGATGGCGAGCTGGTGGAGCGGGGTACACACGATGAACTTTTTGCCAGGAACGGCATATATAGATCAGTATACGAATCACAGCTCATGATTAATCAGGAGACTGGAGAAAGTCTGGTAGAGGAGTAAAGATGTTTCACGGAGGCGGGATGGGGCCTCCCCCCCATCACCGTGGTGGTCATTTCGATAGCGACGAGGTACTCGGCAAGGTATACGATAACCGGGTTGTCGCGCGGCTGCCTAAATATCTGGCACCCGTCAAGGGCTGGATAGGCCTCGGGACCAGCGGCATCGTCGTGCGCTCCCTGGCTACTCTGGCTCTGCCTTACCTTATAGGTGTCGGCACGGACTATTTCATACAGGGTGATTATCATGGTCTCAGCACTACCGTCATCATCTTCATTGTAGCCGTACTGGCAATGTGGGGCGGGCAGTATCTGGAAACGCTGTACCTGTCCTATTCCGGCCAGTCCATCATATACAGGATGCGCACCGAGATGTTCGGCCACTTGCACCGGCTTTCGATGAGTTTCTTCGACCGCAATAAGGTCGGCAAGCTGATGTCCCGGGTGCAGAATGACGTACAGCAATTACAGGAACTCCTGACCCAGGGTATATTCGCCCTCCTGACCAGTCTACTGACGCTGATAGGAATTGCTATTATCATGATTTTGATTAACCCAAAGCTGGCCCTGATTACGCTTACGGTGGTGCCGTTACTGGCCATCATCATGATTATATGGCAGAAGTATGCCCGGCAGGCTTTTATCGGAGTGAGAAGGGCCATTGCTACGGTCAACTCCCAGCTTCAGGAAGACATGGCCGGTGTTCGGGTTGTCCAGAGCCTTTCACGCGAGGGAGAGAACTTCGAGCAGTTTGACGAGGTGAACCGGGCGCACCTTAACGCCAATGTCACAGCCGTTAAGCTGGAGGCACTGATGATGCCCACGGTGAATATACTCACCGGAGTTGCCTTTGCGATTGTTCTCGTCATTGGCGGTTTTGAGGTGCTGGAAGGTGCCATGAGTGCCGGCTTTCTACTGAGCTTTCTTCTTTACGTTCAGCGTTTCTTCGAGCCCGTCCTGGAGCTGGCTATGCAGTACACAATGCTGCAACGGGCGATGGCATCTGGGGCGCGTATCTTCGAGTTGCTTGACATCGACCCCGAAATAAAAGACAGCCCCGGTGCTATCGAGCTGCCTCCGGTGAAGGGAGAGATAAACTTTCGGCAGTTAAACTTCGGCTATGAACCCGACAAGGATATCCTCCACGACATTAACATGACCGTTCATCCCGGGGAGACGGTGGCCATCGTGGGCCAGACAGGCTCGGGTAAAAGCAGCCTGGTAAATCTCGCCGCCCGTTTTTACGAGGTGGAAAGGGGCGAGGTGACCGTGGACGGTTACGACGTGCAGTCGGTTACCCAGCAGTCATTAAGGCAGCAGATTGGTATCGTACCTCAGGACCCCATTCTCTTTTCCGGCAGTATCGAGGAGAATATACGGTACGGGAAAATAGAAGCCAGCAAAGATGAGATAATCGAGGTAGCCAAGCTGGTCGGCGCACATAATTTTATTAACCGGCTGGAAAAGGGCTACGAAACACCGGTGGGGCAGAGGGGAGCAAATCTAAGCGCCGGGCAGCGTCAGCTTATATGCCTGGCACGCGCCATACTGGCCGACCCGCGGATTTTAATACTTGACGAAGCCACCTCTAACGTGGATACCAACACGGAGCGCATTATGCAGAAGGCATTACGCCACCTGACAAAAGGGCGTACCTGCCTCACCATCGCTCACAGGCTTTCCACGGTAACCCATGCCGACCGCATTATCGTCCTCGACCAGGGGAGAATCGTCGAGGAAGGCTCTCACAAGGAGCTCCTGGCGAAACAGGGTCTCTATTACCACATGTATCAGACTCTGAGCTCACCGATGTCAGCAACCTAGACCGGCCAGCCCAAAGTAAATTATCATTCGTCAGCATGAATGACAGGTTGATTATTAAAAGACTGGTGGTAGGGTCACTATCGGCCAACTGCTATATTGTCGGCTCCGAGGTGGTGAGAGAAGGCATGGTAATCGACCCCGGAGGCAACGCCGAAGTTATCTGCAAGGCCATCACTGATTCAGGACTCGATATTAAAATTATCGTGCTGACTCACGGTCACTCCGACCATATTGCCGCGCTTTACGATGTACAGGAGAGGACCGGGGCGGAAGTAGCCATTCATATTGAAGATGCCGATTTCCTCGAAGGCCATGGTTTACATAGCTCCCAGTTCGGTATTTCTTACAGGACGCCGCATCCGCCGGACAGATTGCTCCGTGAAGGCGACATTATCGATGTCGGCGGGTGGCATTTCTCGGTACTTCATACACCGGGTCATACTCCCGGCAGCATCTGCCTTCTTACCGAAGATAAAGTCTTTACCGGGGATACCATTTTTCGCCACGGCATCGGTACTACCCTGATGCCCGGGAGCAGCCGCCCCCAGTTGATAAACAGCATCCATACCAGATTGATGGTACTGCCGGACAATACGGATATATATCCCGGTCATGGCAGGGAAACCACTATCGGCGCCGAACGCAGGGAAAATCCCTACGTCCGCGGCGGCTGGTAGCTTTCGCTGATTAGTCTGGCATAGGATATATAATGTCGAAGCCATCATGATGGTATAACAAGCGTACCATTTAAAGAGAGATGGAAGTACTCAGGGAGCCTTCCTGGAACTGGAAGACTCTTCTTTATCTGGCGGGTTACCCTTAGCGGCAACAGCAAGCTTTTACCATATTTGCACCTTATGATAAACCCTGTACAGACCGCCGTTTTTCACCGGTGACGATATCTAATCGTGACTATTTTGTAACGCTTTAAAACCCCTTTTTGATATGTTTGCGAGTTATCTTGAGTAATGTAAGTAGTGTGAGGTAGAGCGAATGGTAATGGCACTCGCATGAAACAATACCGAATCATTCAAGCGGCATCTCGAGGATATGCAGTCATTCCGGCAGTCACACTGTAGCGACCTTAAAAGTAGTCCTGGTCTATTCAAAGACATGCCAGCGCCGCGCCATATGCCCTATCCGGGAAATACCGGCGGAGTCAGCAGAAAGTATCATAACCACCACTCTACCCCCTGTTCCGGCATAACTGCCATCATTCAGATAATACTCCATGTAATTACAGACCAACCGCACTACATTCACACTTTGGGCCAATCAATTCCTTGACAATTAAAAAAGCAGATATTATAATAGGCCAACGTATTAGCTGAATTCGGCTTATAGAGTATATCAGCATATTATCACTCATTGCACCATAATAATAGTTTTTATGACCGGTAAAGCCGTAACTTCAGGATACATGACTGAAGTAGCCCGCAAGGGAGCAGCGCCACTGTAAAAAATACATTGAGTAGAGGGCCAAGGATGGGACTGCGGAATTTCTTCCGCTCAGCGGCTAGAGTCATAGACATTATAAGTGAGGTAACAGGTGTGGTGGCGGTTGTGGTACTGGTGTGCATGATGATGCTGACCGTCTCTGATGTCTGTCTCCGGTATTTCTTCAATAATCCCATAATGGCCAGTTCTGAGTTTACTGAATACATGATGGTAATAGTGGGTTTTCTGGGGATAGCGTGGTGTGCCGTTAAGGGAATGCATATCAAGGTGGAGCTGATAGTCGGCAGGTTCACCGATAGGGGCCAGGCAGTCGTTAATATCATTAATGCAGTCTTGGTCATTGGAGTCTGTGCGCTTATAGGCTCTCAGAGTCTTAACGAAGGTTTTGTAGCTAAGCAAATGGGCAGGGCATCCGACATTACCGACATTGTGCACTACCCGTTCTACTGGATAATAGTCTTCAGTTATGCCCTGCTGCTTCTCGCGATGTTAAACATCTTGGTACAGAATGTGCTTAAGCTGGTGAAAAAATGAGTTCTGAGATAATCGGTGCTATCGGCATAGCTGTTCTGATTGTACTCATATTCATGCGCATCTGGATAGGTGTCTGCATGGTCCTTGTAGGTGTCATCGGATACGGCATACTAACAAGCTGGGAAAACGCTCTTGTCGTCGCTGGTACCGAGCCATACAGCAACATCGCTTTCTATCCGATAACGGTGATACCGCTATTCATACTCATGGGTGCGGTGGTATCCAATACAGGAGTGGCCGGAGACCTGTATAACACTGCCTATACATGGATAGGACGGCTGCGAGGCGGTCTGGCCATGTCCACCGTTATGGCCTGTGCCGGTTTTGCAGCTATCTGTGGCTCCAGTGCCGCCACGGCCGCTACAATGGGTAAAGTGGCCCTGCCTGAGATGGAGAAATACAACTACGACCGGAAATTGTCATCAGGATCTGTTGCCGCCGGCGGTACCATGGGTATCCTCATTCCGCCCAGCATGGGATTTATCCTGTACGGCATACTCTGTGAAGTGAATATCGGCAAGCTGTTCATGGCAGGCATAATCCCCGGCATTCTTGAGGCTGTTTTCTACATGGTGGCCATCTGGATTATGTGCCGATGGAAACCCGGCATGGGACCTCCGGCAGAAGGTACGACCTTCAAGGCTAAAATAATCTCATTGAAAGGTACCTGGGCAATGCTGCTCCTGTTTATACTGGTCATGGGTGGTATCTACCAGGGTATTTTTACCCCCACCGAGGCCGGAGCGATTGGCGCCTTCGGGGCCATCGTCATCACTTTCGTTAGCCGAAAACTCAACTGGACAACCTTGCGCGGTTCTGTGGTTGAGACAGCCCAGACGACCGCCATGATTGTCTTCATGATAGTCGGCGCTTTTATGCTCATGCGCTTCCTGGCGGTAAGCCAGCTGCCGTACATGCTCAGCGAGCTTGTCGCCGGGCTGCCGTTCCATCGAATGTGGATTATCGTTATCATTATCATAATGTATATTATTCTTGGCTGTTTCCTTGATATTTACGCCGCTATTATCCTCACCGTCCCTATAATCTTCCCCGTGATTCTGACCCTGGGATTTGATGTGATATGGTTTGGAGTTTTAATGGTAAGAGTTATGGAAATGGGACTGATTACGCCGCCGATGGGTATGAATGTCTTTATCCTGGCATCAGTAACAGATGTCCCCATCGGTACCATATACCGCGGTGTCATCCCGTTTGTAATTGCCGATATCCTTCATGTTGCCCTTCTCGTGGCTATACCGTCAATCTCGCTATTCCTGCCGGATACCATGTAGAAAACCCGGAAGTTCTGCATCGTTCCGCACACCATGATAGCGTGCGAAAGGCTCATTGTTACTACCAGCAGTGTCTTGGAAGTAGGTGAAAACGCCTTTTTCACCCGAGCCGAGAAACATATATAATGAATATAAATAATATATGATTCAGAGGGGTTAAAAAATGACAGATACTAAGCAAAGTACCGTTAAAGCAAGCGCAGGAGTCCAGAAGCTCTTACCAAAACTGGACGTAGATATGGTGGGGGTCGCTCGCTTGAACGAACTGACGGGTACCAGACTTGAAGAACAGGCCCTGAAACTACTGCCTTCAGCCCGTTCTATTGTAGTCTTGGCCGCGGAGGTGTATCCGGAATTTCTTGACCTCACCACACCGGAAATGGTAATGGGCACGGCCAACCTGAATAACCTTTATATCCACCATACCGATTACCTGGCAGGCAGGTTGAACAAGGCTGCCTACGACGTAGCCAGGGCTTCCCGTAAGGTGGGACTGAGAGCATTACCCCTGCCCTCGCGAAACGTTCCTACCGACCGCAGGACTCTGGAATCGATTATCTCTTATAGGCATGTCGCCGAGGCGGCCGGACTCGGACAAATAGGTATGAGCAGTCTGCTGGTGACGCTCAAGTATGGTCCCAGGGTACGGCTGGGTCTTTGCCTTACCGAAGCATCCCTGAAATCCACCGCCAGAGACACCTCTGGTATCTGTCGGGACTGCAATATCTGCGTTTCCAAGTGCCCGGCCCATGCCCTGGACTGGCCGAAAGATGACGAGCGTTACGTCATTAATAAATTCGCCTGCCGTGAATATCTCGAAGCGGCAGGTGGCTGTTCCGAGTGCATGAAACAGTGTCCCCTGGCATCGGTTGAGTATGCATTATGAATAATAAAGCCAGAACATTGATGATACAGGGGACGGCTTCCTCAGTGGGGAAGAGCATTATGGTGGCCGCATTATGCCGTATCTTCCGGCAGGACGGCCACCGTGTGGCGCCGTTTAAGGCGCAGAATATGGCTCTTAATTCCTACGTTACTGCCGAAGGGGGTGAGATAGGGCGGGCACAGGTGGTACAGGCCGAGGCAGCCGGCATCGAGCCCACCGTGGACATGAACCCGGTGCTTCTCAAGCCTGCGAAGGACACGGGTTGTCAGGTAATCGTCCTGGGTAAAGTGGCCAGAACGGTATCCGACACTGACTATTATCTATACACACCTTCATTGGTTAAAACCGTCGAGGAAGCCCTGGGTCGTCTTCGTTCTGCTTATGATATTGTGGTCATCGAAGGAGCCGGCAGTCCGGCAGAGATAAACCTAAAGGACAGGGAAATTGCCAACATGCGTGTGGCCAGAATGTCCGGCGCTCCCGTGTTTCTTGTAGGCGATATCGACCGTGGCGGCGTCTTTGCCTCACTCGTCGGCACGATAGAGCTGCTAACCGAAGAAGAACGGGAACTCATCAAGGGCTTCATCATCAACAAATTTCGCGGTGATGTAACCCTGCTCAAGCCAGCCATTGATTTTCTTGAAAAGCGTACCGGCAAGCCTGTGCTGGGCGTGGTGCCCTCATTCCAGGATATCCGCATTGCCCAGGAGGACTCGGTCTATCTCGATGAAAGGAGGGATATCCAGGCAGCGGGCGATCTGGATATTGCCGTTATCCGCCTGCCCCACATCTCCAATTATGACGATTTTGACCCCTTGGAAGGGGAAGGCTGTCTGGTACGCTATGTTGCCCAGCGTTTCGAGCTCGGCAATCCGCACCTTATCATCCTGCCAGGCACCAAAAGCACGGTCAACGACCTTCAATACCTCCGGCACACGGGATTGGCAAATGCCATTCTCATCAAGGCCAGGGAGGGCGTTCCCGTAGTGGGTATATGCGGCGGCTACCAGATGCTGGGACAGAAAATCATCGACGCGCAGGGAGTGGAATCGGCGGAGGCAGAGGTAACCGGACTGGGACTGCTCGACGTGGTAACAGACTTTGTCCCGGAGAAGTCCACCCGGCAGGTAAAGGCGCGGGTATCATCCGACCTCGGACTGCTTTCCGGGACAAAAGGCATGGAGCTTACCGGCTACGAGATACATATGGGGCAGACGCAATGTGATGAGAAAATTAACGCTTTTCAGGTCCTGGAGACGCCGCAGGGAGCCGTTGATTACGGCGACGGTACGCTTAATGCTCAAGGCGATGTGCTGGGAACGTACATGCACGGTCTATTGTATAATGACGATTTCCGGCAGGCATTTCTCAGATCCTTGAGACGACGCTGGGACCTGCCCGATAGTTACAGAGACGCTGTGATTGGGAAAACGGAGCAGTATGATAAACTGGCGGAACTGGTACGCCAAAATCTGGATATCCCACGAATCTACCGGATAATGGGGGAGCAGGTTTGAGAGAGACCAAAATAAGGTGAAGCCAGGCTAGTATAGTGACCGGGATCATGAATGATAACTATTGACAGTTACCCTCCAGTAGTGTAGAATACATCACCTAGACTAATACTCAGGAATAGAGGTGGACAAAATGCCTTACTATGTCATGCTGACCAAGCTAACCGACCACGGAAGAAAGACTATAATGAGTAATCCCGGTAGAATCTGGGAAGTAAATAAAGAAGTCGAGGAAATGGGAGCTAAAATACTGACCCAGTATGCAGTTCTGGGCGAGTATGATTTCATTAATATACTTGAAGCCCCCAATAACACGGTGATAGCCAGAGTTGCGGCGTCATTAGGCTCCAGGGGGACACTGCAACCGTTAACTATGTCGGCTATTACCATAGAAGACCTGATAAAAGAGATACAAACGGCAAAAGCCATAGATAGATAAATATTATATCACAATAACGGCATTCGTCTGCCAATACTCTAAACGCTGGTCTGATATTTTCTCAAGCACAGTGAAGGTAACTGTGTAAATGCCCTTTGATTCCACAAAATATTCTCTTATCTTCAGGTTAGTGTTGCTCAGAAGCAGGTATACCGTTTAATATAGAACTGTAAAGACTGTAAACCTGATTTATTGCTATATTGACTTTGAATATGGGGGAAGCCGTTGTGAAATGCCAGCGATGCCAGCGCGAAATCTCAGAAGATGAGGCCTTCGGCTATTTCGGCGAAGTACTATGCGATGATTGTTATATTGATGCCAGGTTTCCAGCCAAGGCATGTGACCCCTGGGCGGTCTACTCGGCTACCCGCACCCGTGAGAGCAACGGTCTCTCCGGGATTGAAGGACTGACATCCTTACAGCAGGAAATCTATGCTTTCATTAAGAACAAAGGCAAGGTTACCGGCGAAGAGATAATGAAGCAGTTCAGGATAACGCAAAACGACCTTCAAAACCAGATTGCCACGCTGAGACACTGCGAACTGGTCAGAGGTCAGAAGGAAGATGGTAAAGTCTATATCGTCCCATTTGAATAGATAGGAATCTGACGTAAAGAACCATGAGACTCGGTCCGCTGGAAATAGTCTTCATTATCGTAATCATCATTGCTGTCGTCATAATAGCGCGCCTCGCCCGGAGAGGCCGTGGTACCTCAACAGAGCAGGATGAACCTCCGGTGGATATTACGGGAAGACCTCGGCAACGCAACACGAATAGATTCCAGGGCTTCTTCAAGAGAACGGGCATCGGCCTGGTTCTGGCCAGTATCATCCTCCTGATTGTCGGCATCGGCATGTTCCACTGGGCCTTCCAGATTTATATGTGGTCGTTAGTTATCATAGCTGTCGGCTCTATCATGATACTACTGACCCGGGGCAAAAGGTAGGAATGCCATGTCCGCGCCGCTGAAATCCCTGAAATGGTATAAAAAATTGGCCACCAGAAAAGGTCGGCTGGAAGCCGGGGCTTTCATTGTGGAAGGGGACAGGGCCGTCAGGCAGATAATGGCCGGTCACCCGTCTGAAATAATTGAAATTCTAACCGTAGAAGAACCTTCTCCTGATTACCGGGACTTTACCGTGCGGTCGGTTACCGGGAGCCAGTTCGATTATATCAGCAGCACCAGGACGCCGCAGGGAATCATGGCTGTAGTCCGTCAACCGGCTGATATATATTCCGACCGCCTGCCCTGGGATGCCGGCGATAGAATCCTTTTACTCGAAGACGTTCAGGACCCCGGAAATGTGGGCACCCTTATCCGTACGGCGGCTGCCTTCGATTTCTCGGGGGTTATCTTGACCGGGAACTGCGCCGACCCTCTATCGCCGAAGTGTGTTCAGGCAACGGCGGGGGCGGTGCTATCTGTCTGGCTCAGGAGAACGCCGCACTATATTGAACTCGCCGAAACACTGAAAAAGTATGATTATCCCCTGATAGCGGCTGACCTTAACGGCCTGGATGGGCCATCAGTCCTCTGTAAACGGAGCAGAATTCTGCTGGCGCTGGGCAATGAGGCAACCGGTCTTTCAGAAACACTCCTGGATATGGCAGATTATCGACTGCGTATTGCTACCGTACGGGAAAAAGCGGAATCGTTGAACGTTGCTGCCTGCGGTGCGATTTGCATGTACCTGGCTTCGCAAAATTTTGTATAAACGGTGTTATTTGTTATAATTCAGTAAATAATCGCTCAGGGCAGGAAGCAAAACCTGCACGTTATATCAATTTACTGACCCACCTTAAAGATGACAGGTCATTCACAAAGAATAAAATACTGGGAGTAAATTACTGATGGAAAAGAACTGGGCAGAACTTACACCCGATGAAAAAAGGGAACAGCGTTATAAATGGTGGCTTGAGGCGGCAGGCGTAAATTTCATCAATAAGGAAGCCGAAAAAGCCTACAAGCAGCGAGTACAGAGGATGATAGATGTCTATCAGGTCAGGGAGCCCGACCGGGTTCCTGTTTCCCTACCTATAGGCGCTATACCGGCCTATTATTACGGTACCGACTACCGCGCCGTAATGTATGACTATGATAAGTGTGTCGAGATATGGGACAGGTTTAACCGGGATTTTGCCGACCTGGATACCTTCGTAACTCCCTTCGCCGTCATTCCGGCAAGGGTGTACGAACTACTCGATTACAAGCTGTACAAGTGGCCGGGGCACGGTCTGCCCGATAATGCCACGGGAATACAGTTTGTTGAGGGCGAGTATATGAAGTCAGATGAATACGACGCATTGATTAGGAATCCGTCAGACTTCTGGATGAGAGTCTATATGCCCCGTGTATTCGGTGCGTTTGAGTCATGGAGCATGCTTTCACCATTTACGAATATTATTGAGCTACCCGCCATGTATTTCATGCCGTATGCCATGCCGGCGGTACAGAAATCCCAGCAGACACTCATTGAGGTCGGTAATGAACTCAGCAAATGGATGAGGGTGGTCGGTGAATACAGCCGGCGGGGACTCGAGGCGGGATTTCCAGGCATGAGAGGCGTTTTGGCCAAAGCCCCTTTTGATACCATCGGGGATACTCTGAGAGGGACCCAGGGGATATTTTTTGATATGTACCGCCAGCCGGACAAGCTCCTGGAATGCCTGGAGGTGATTACCACCCTGACAATTGATTCAGCGATAGCCTCGGTCAATGCCTCAAGAGGTCTATCCGCAATGTTTCCCCTTCATAAAGGTGCCGATGGCTGGATGTCCCAGAAGCAGTTCGAGACTTTCTACTGGCCTTCCCTGAAAAAGGTTATCGAGGCCTTGATTGATGAGGGTATCCTGGTATCGTTGTTTGCCGAGGGAAGCTATGAGACACGCCTGGAAAGCGTTAACGAGTTCCCCAGAGGAGCCGTTACCTGGATGTTTGATAAGACTGACATGACTAAAGCCAAAAAAGTCCTCGGTGACCGGTGCTGCATCTCCGGAAATGTGCCTACGTCACTGATAATTACCGGCACACAGGAAGATGTAAAAGAATACTGCCGTAATCTTATTGAAGTCTGCGCTCCGGGTGGTGGCTATATACTGGCCGCTGGAGCCATGGTCGATAACGCCAACCCCGATAATCTACGGGCCATGGTAGAAGCCGCCAGGGAATACGGCGTATATAAATAAACTAAGCAGGTTGTTAACAACCGATTTCCAGCATGTCTGTGCGTTTTCCGGTCATCCTCAATACCTTTTACTGGATATGTGGTTATTCCACTTTTTCGGCAGGATGTCATTATCCGCAGTAAAGCCTTACAGCTATACCACATTTGAGCTAATCGTCATGTAATTGCTAACTTAGAGTCTACGGGGGTTACATTACGGTGTGGGTGAAGACATACTATTGCGGGATAAGCAGAGCATGATACAGGGCGGCTTGGGTGGAAATAGATAATAGTGAAGAAGGGCAGCATCGGTGAGGTAAATTCATAAAATAAAGAATACAACACGGGCGAAAGGCGATATTACATTTTATTGACAAAATATGCTATAATGATTGCTGAATAAAAGGAACAGACGTTCAGATAAACGGAACAATTATTTGATATTGATGGATACTTACTAGCTTCTTTTAGTGTGTTTTATAAATTTATAACTGTGTGCAGAAGCAGGTATTGAAAGAATTTCCTGTCTGTTAGACTGGCGGGCTCTGCCGGGGAGAATCAGGCGAAGACTGGAGCTGGTGCCCCTACCATTTGCAGCCTGAAGCACAATTGGTTAAGTGGCATCCCGCCGTCTAACATCTCTTTTTTACACCATGATGATGAGAGGTATAGATGATTGTGGAAAAGAAATTTGCAATTACTACCTGCTTTTAAGGAAAATATAGAGGGATTTCACCCCCAACCATACATCGAAATTTTCTAGCTGTATAACGGCGATGAAATAAAAGAACCGTAATTATACTCAGGAGGATAGAGATGTTACTGAAAGACAGGGTTGCCATTATAACCGGAGGTTCCCGGGGAATGGGAAGGGCTATTGCGCTCCGCTTCGCTGACGAAGGCTGCTCGTCTGTTGTTGCTGACCTTCGCGACGAAGAGGGCGAGAGAACCGCGGAGGAGGTTAGAAAGAAAGGGAAGGACGCCATTTATATCCGCTGCGATGTCTCCAGCGGCAGTCAGGTAAAGGATATGGTGGCCAAGGCAATAGCCAGGTTCAAGAAAATTGATATCATGGTGAACTGTGCCGGCATCGGCAGACCGCCAACGCTGATTGAGGATATCACCGAAGAGGAATATGACAAGGTCGTGGACGTCAACATGAAAGGCATCTTCCTTTGCTGCCAGGCAATCGCCCCACATATGAAAGAAAACAACTATGGAAAGGTTGTTAATATCTCTTCGCTGGCAGGTATTGCTCCGACTCCGGTTTCAATTCACTATGCCGTCGCTAAAGCCGGGGCTATACATATCTCCGATTGCTTTGCCCTCGCTCTAGCCAGATATCATGTCACTGTCAATGCAATTCTCCCGGGGATGATTCGTACGGACATGACAGCCGATTTCGCTCCTCCGTCGATCAAAGACCTGGACGCTTTCATGGCCGAGTTAACCAAAGGTGTACCCTTGCAGAGAGAAGGTACTACCGATGATATCGCGTCGACAGCCCTGTTCCTAGCCTCGGATGAATCGTCATATATCACAGGAGACAGGATAAGAGTTGGCGGCGGCATGCCGAATAGAGCTGGCCCTTAAATAAGTCATAAAGATTCAGGGCTTATCTGATTGGAATATTCGCCTGATATTGCGGGTGATGCATTTCGAACTTGCCTTCAACTCCCTGATAATCCCTTTTTCCCGCGGACGAAGACGAATCTCAGGTCCGACGACACTCAAAACGACCGGTAACATGTAGTCCTTAACTGGTACGGAGATACAAAGGCTCCCAGGAATTTGCTCACCGGCACTGACGGCATACCCATGCTGCCTGATTTCCTCCAGCTGTACCATCAGTAGTTTCTTGTCAGTAACCGTACGCTCGGTCACCGCAGTAATATCAACGTTATCCATGACCACTCTCAACTTCTCATCACTGAGCTGCGAAAGCAGTACCTTGGCTGACGCTCCAGCAAATGAAGGCATTGCCTTCCGGGTCCCCTGGGTTACCTTAAGGTCGTGCTGGCTGGGGATTTCGTGCAATGAGAAACTCTGTATCCCTATCATAATATCCAGTGTTACCGTCTCCTCAGATACCTGCGACAGGCGCTTCATCTCCTCTACAGAACTCAGCACCAGGTACTCATGAGTCGTTATCGGATTCGATGTAAGTTGAGTGACTAAAGGGCCCATGTAGTAGCGGCGGTTAATGACGTCCTGCACTACCAGGCGTGATTCCTCGAGAAGCTTGAGTACCCTGTGCACCGTTGACTTGCCAAAATTACATTGCCTGGCAATGTCGGTCACCGTATTAATGCTATTACTCAGGCAGACAAGGATCCTGGCAGCATGAGCGATGGAACCGATTGATTTCCTGTCCGTATATGAAAGAATGTTCTGATTATCTGAATTATTGTTCCCTTGTTGCATTTTTTCATTATAGCATATCCTGTCAAAATTATCTTTTCCTACCCTGCTATGCAGCACTATACCTGTCTGTAGTTGCTTAAGATACCGCTAGCTAGTATACTGTGTTATTTGGGAAGCGCACATAGCATTAGCGTATTCAAGTCAGTTTTCAACAGTTATCAACGTGACAACTAGAGATGTCCAAGAGGAGAACCCAATAGATGTCAGACTCTAATGAAGGAAGAAAAGGATTTTACGGGTGGCTCGCTAGTAATATGGAGTGGCGGTCAATATGGCTGATAGTCGGTACCGTGGTGATAACCCTGCTTCTCGTATTTCCGTTGGTTTATATGAAGCCTACGGAGATGGCCAGCGACAATCCGGTGCAGAGTGATGTCGTCAAGTGGAACGAGGAAATTAAAGATACTTTCCCCTCCGAGGTCTACTATATGCCTTTCATTGTTGAAGCCAGAGATGGCGATATGCTCACCCAGAAGAACCTCCATGAGTTGTACCAGAATGAGCAGGCTTTGAGGGAGAGCACTCTATCACCCTTTCTCTACAGACGTTATAACGAGACAGCCGGCGTAACCCTGGAGGGTGTTTTTTCGCTTGCCGATTCCGTAAATACGGTATTGAAGCACGTTAGCCGGGGTACCATTGACCTTTCCAACGCTACTGACATCCAGGTCAAGCAGGCGGTGGACTACGTGCTGAAAAATCCCGTGACTAGGGGTATGGAGATCGAGTTGTCCGTCAAAGCTAGCTATGAGGAGGGCAGCGATGGCGTAAAGCTCTGGAAATCGCCGGCGCTTCTGTTTCTCGTCGAAAGTGACCGGGAGAAGTTACAGAAGGAGTACCCGGCCAGCATAGGCCAGGATTACTCTAAGCAGCTTGCCCTGGAGCACTTCGGCCGTGATGTGCAGAGGATACTGCGTGGTGAAGAAAAAGGTTTTAATCTGTGGGGCGTCTTTATTGACATGAACCTGGAAATAGCCGACGAGAGTCAGATAAGCGGCGCCATGCTGATGGCTGCTATTGTACTTATGATGGTTATTATCACCATAATCTTCCGCTCCTGGTTGATAACGCTGTTATCCGCCGCGGGTCTGGGCATGCTCATTATCTGGTTAAAAGGCTTTTCAAATATTATAGGACTCAAGAGTTCTATGATTCTGGATCTTATTGTGCCGATTGCCATTCTGGTACTGGGTATAAACTACGCGATACATGCTCTCTTTCGGTACCGTGAGGAGATAGAAAAGGGCAGCAAACCACGCCAGTCTCTGGGTGCGTCAACCTACGGAGTGGGCAGCGCTCTGGTGCTGGCAATGCTGACCACTATCATTGCCTTTGGCGCCAATGCTTCATCGGGGATAGAATCGGTAGTCGGCTTCGGCATCGCTGCCTCTATAGCCATGGTTGCGTCATTCCTGATTCTCGGACTTTTCGTGCCATCGATAGTTATGCGGTACGATGCCTGGAGAGGGCGGTTTTTTACCAAGTCTGTTGATAAACCCGCTCCCGCATCACGCGGCTTTCGGATTGGCAACCTCGTTTCCCTGGCCAGTAATAAGTGGTTTGTAACCCTGCCGCTCATCCTTCTGGTAACCGGAGTGGCTGCTTGGGGCTGGCTTAACCTGGAAACAAAGCTGGATGCGAAGGAGGCTTTCGATGCTAGGTCAGACCTGGTTGTAAGCCTGGACAAGCTGGACGAGCATGTAGCCCAGAAGGCAGGAGAACCGGCCTACATATTTATCAAGGGGGACTTCACTCGTCACGAGACGCTGGATGCCATAAAGGCGACGATTCGGGAGATGGATGACGATGAGCACGTTGCCCGGCGCATGAGTGACGGCAAACCTGACGCCTATGACCTGCTCCTCGACTTCCTGGCGGCGGTAATTCAGGGTAATTATGCTCGCGAAAGTATCGAGGAAGCTTCTGGCCTGGCCATAACCGATGTTGACGGTGACCTTATCCCGGATACACAGAAGCAACTCCTGGCTGTCTACAATCACATTACCGAGGAGGGCATCCCACTGGACGAAGATTCCATACTCTACACCCCGCAGCGAATACGGGAATTTTTCTTTTACGACCTGTCGGGAGACGCTGATGATGCAACCGTGATACAAATCGGTGTACCAGGCACACGTGAGCAGGCCATTGCGAAGTTGTCGTCTGCTGAGCTCTGGAATGATATGGATGTTGCCATGAAGGGTGTGCCGGGTATCAGTTCTTACGGACTCACCGGTGAGGCCTACATACGCGATGTTCAGTTCGATGCTATCACCGACTCCCTGAACCGTTCCCTGGTCATCGCTGTCGTTGCCTGCCTGCTGTTGTTGTACATGATCTTTCGTTCATTGCGATATGCCATCGTTACGCTGATACCCGTATTGCTGGTGGCCTGCTGGCTGTACGGGTTCATGTATGTTGTGGGCTATCACCTGAATATAATGACGGCCACCATCGCGGCTATATCCATTGGTGTGGGTATAGACTTTTCCATCCATTTCACCGAGCGTTTTCGCCAGGAACTGGGCAGGAACCCGGACAAGAGAACGGCCTTGTTTGCCACCAG
>Ga0209427_10004278_pt1 | contig 16517 bp, 13 predicted proteins | sample DeeMarSWOR136_30_FD_187465 | JGI IMG/M metagenome (GOLD analysis project Ga0209427, IMG submission 187465) | Marine sediment microbial communities from White Oak River estuary, North Carolina - WOR-1-36_30 (SPAdes) (version 2) | ecosystem: Environmental > Aquatic > Marine > Intertidal zone >...
AAGTTCTGCATTGAATAGGAAATCATCTGATTTGATTTCTAAACATTCAAAAGCTTCTCGTTTAAAGAGTTTGAAAGCACAGTCTATATCCTTATAGTCTAGGGAAAATAGAATACGCATTATTCTATTAAAGCACCAACCGATAAGCTTTCTAAAATAAGTGTCCTTCCGATCAATCCTATAGCCGATAACCATATCTACCTTTCCTTCTTTCATGAAGGGAAGGAAGGTATCGAGACTGTTGATTTTGAATTGTCTATCGGCATCAGTGAAGAAGAGGTATTCATACCTGCTTGCCTGAAAGCCATCTTTCAGTGATTTTCCATATCCTTTGTTTTGAGGGTGGTGAATAGTAGAGATATTTTCATATGTGGATGCCAGTGCATCAGCACTTTCTCCAGTTTTATCCGAACTTCCATCGTTGATGATAATAATTTCAAAGGGTATGTTCTTGTCTTTGAAATATCCTATTATTTCTTCTGAGAGCTTCTCTATATTTTGTGCTTCATTTAAAGCGGGCAGAGTAATGGAGATTCCACTAATTTCTGGATTCATTTTCTTCTGCTATTTTGTAGCATTGGTTATTTATCTCTATAACTATATAGTTATTCATTTTCTGAAAACAATTTATACTGACTTAATTTCATACGTTGGAGGAGATATTTTAACAAGGTGAGAAGGGTTTTAAATCCGTAGATGATACTATTTGAAAAGTTAATAGAAGAGGACTCAGAGAAGTATCTTACAGGAACAGGGGCATCTCCGATTTTAAATCCGAAATATACTGCTTGTACTAAAAATTCTGTATCAAAAACGAAGCCATCAGAATTATTGTGGTAGGGTATAACTTCAAGTACCTTTCGTGTATACGCCCGGTAACCACTGTGGAAATCGGAAAGGTTCTGGCCTAAAATGATATTTTCTATAAAAGTTAATATACGATTGCTGATATACTTATATTTAGGCATTCCACATTCAAGTGCTTCCTTTCTTGTTCTAATCCTTGAACCAAGTATCACGTCACAGATGCCTTTCTCCAGAAAACCGATGATGTAGGGAATCAATCTGCTGTCATATTGATAGTCGGGATGAATCATCACCACAATATCCGGATTTCTCTTTAAGGCTTCATCATAGCAGGTCTTTTGATTCGCGCCGTAGCCCTTATTTTCAGAATGGACAATGACGGTCAAACCTAATTTTCTTGCGATTACTACAGTTCTATCACTGCTAGCATCATCTACGAGGATAATTTCATCCACCATTCCTAGAGGAATGTCATTATAGGTCTTTTCCAGCGTTTCTTCTGCATTATAGGCAGGCATGACGATGATAACTTTAACAGACATTTTTTAAAATTTCCTTATCATTGAATAAACTTCAGTTTGAATAGGATAAAATCATCATTTTTAAAAATGATTTTTCCTAACTTTTTTAAATGCTCGATTAAAGATACATCAATTCTAAAATTCTGATAATAATTATTTATCCTATTAATATCATTTTCCTTCATTCTGTCAAAATTCAGTAAGACATGAGTGACATTATAATTTTTTAATATCATCTCACGTGTTTTAAATGGTGTAGTCGAAGCATAAAATTTTATGGAATCGTCAACTCTTCTTTTATTGTCAGGGACAAGAGGGTTATTATGATAGAGGGATACAATTTTTGCTCCAGTGAAGGCAGGGATGAGCCAAGAGGTGAGAGGATCAGCCATTACGATATCCCCCTCCTTAAGCATACTTTTTACAAGATGATAGTTATCAAGGGGGTTTTTATATTTATGAATGATAGGTCTTGGCTTAAAATTGATCAAGTAACCTGCTTGTTCAAAACTAAGTTTTGTGACCTGATATAATATGCTTAACACTAGAATGATTATAAAGAAAAGGATATGGATATTTTTTTCATTCGGGTTACTAAAAGTGATTCTCATTTTACTAAAAGAGAGAAGTTCTAGGGTACTTAAATACCAGGCGAGAGATAGATGAAGGAAGAAGATTACAAAAAAGATATATCTCTCTCCCAAGCGGATGTTTACTAAATAGGAAGAGAGATAAATAAAAGAACAAAGAAGGAATCCCCAACTGATAAAAGAGTATTTTTTCTTAACTAGAAGGAGAACTACTATAGGCAGTCCTAAAAGGGCAGGGCCCATTTTATAGATATTTCTTGTATCGTAAAGATGCATACGGAAAGGATAATACCAGTCTGTGGTAGCGCTTTTGATAACTGCGTCTATAAAGGAGTAATAGGGCCACACTAGTGAAAACATAAATATAATAAACAGGCTGAATAAATATAACCCTACATTCTTTACTCTCCTTTCTCCTTCTGTCACCACAGAGAGGAATGAGCACAGCAGAAAGAATGAACCAGTTAATGGGTGAGTCATAAATATGAAAGTGGCAAAAACTAAATAAAATAAATAGTTATTAACTTTCCCATATCGAGTATAATTGAGTAAGAAGTAGAGGCCAAGGAAACATAGGTTAAAAGCGAAAATAGAAGGGTAGAATAGAGTGTAGCTCAAAAATCTCAAGTTATATTCATTACTATAGTTAAAAGGCTTTCCCCAAAGGAAAAGGAGTGCAAGTATAACATAGAGTGGTAACTCTTTATCTTTAAAATATTCCTTACTCCATAAATATATACCTATTATTAGAAAGAAAAAGCTGAGAATTGATGAAAGATTAATTACTGTAAAGAGATTCAAATGGAAGAGTTTTTTTAGTATGGCCAACAGAAAAATATAGGGAGTATATCTGAGAGTGGTTGATACAACTGTGTCGAGTAAAGGATTTTGTGGCGAAAAGGGGTGAGCTGACAGCTCTCTTAAACTGGCAGCATGTTCTCCGTAATCGTAGAGTTCTATAAAAGGTCCTTGCCTCCCACTGAAAGAAACATAAGAGATACTGAGGATTAAGATGAGAGAAATGAGGAGATAGTTCCTTTCTATAGAGAAGATTGAACTTAACAGTTTTTGCATGGTGAAATTAACCTAGCTGTTCACTTCTTAGTCAAAAAGATTTATTATTTTTGAATTGATAGTTTACTATTATATTGAATGAAGATGATAATCAAAAAATAGTATGAAATCTTTTTAAAGTTATTGATTATTATAATCTGAGATATTAATCAAAATCAAGAAAAAGGATTTGACATAAAAAGAGGGTGTTGTTAGATAGAAAAGTTAATCTATTTTTAAATTCTCATCACAAATAGTTAAGAAGCCAATTTTAAACTTGTTATCTTTTACATTCTTTGATAAATTTTAGATGATTAGAAGGCTTATCTTTATGTTTATGAGTTATAACAATGGTCTGTTGTTAGTTCGATTTTATGATTTTCTGGAAAAATGAGCCATTCTCTTCACTTAATTAACTAAAACAATAAAGGGCTTTTTGGTAGGAAATCCTATAATTAAAGTAAGCTTTCATTTCGTATTTATTTAAATCTATAAGAATATGACTTATTTAACTTTTTATCTGACAATCAGTTCTTTATGGAAACTCTTAATCTTATTAGGGATATCACTCATATCTGGCCTTCTCCTATCGGCAACTTATTTGATAGGCAATAAAAAGGATCAATCACCTGCACAGCCTTTTGCCTGGCTTATTATTATAATGCCATCTTTAATTTCTGTTGTTATTTTTATGGTAGAAGATAATTTTTTGCGTGCGGTCTTTCTTCTTGGTGCAACTACCTTTATCCGCTTTAGAAATCCGGTGAAGAACCCCCTTAATACTATTTTAATCCTTGCCACTGTGGGAACCGGGGCTTCAGCTGGGTATGGATTTTATATGGCATCTCTCATGCTGGCTCTTGTATGTTTTTTAATCATCTGGGTTGATTGCCATTTCATCAATAGGACAGGGATGTATATCAATCGTTTACTCTATTTGGATTGTCATTATTCCCATCACCCTGATAGGGTGCTTAAGGATATGGGAAAATGGTTGAAAAGATGGACAAAACTGAGTATGGAGACATCTGCTTCGGGGAATCATCTTTATTGGTACTATCAGGTGGAGATGAGGAGGGAGCAGGAAACCAAAGAACTTATTGACAAATTTAAAAGTTTTGGCATTAAGGCCAGCATTTTAGAACCAAGGGATTTAAAGGAGTTCTGAAAAAGGGATAATGTTTTTTCATCCTAGGTTTGAATTAAAATACATTATTACTGCTTCAATTGCTCATGCTATTGCTGGGAAGTTGATCGATCGATGTGATCTAGATGCAAATGGCAGTGAGGGGTATTATATCAATGAAACCCTCTATTTTGACTCACCTCACTTTGACTTTTTTTTTCATAAAATAGAGGGAGTAAAACTAAGGAGAAAAGTAAGGATAAGACGGCATGGAGATACTGCTCCTTGGAAGAGAGTATTCGTTGAGATCAAAAAAAGGAATGGACAATATATTGAGAAATCTCGCTTCCCCCTTGAGCCTCAATTGCTGCCATTCCTTTTCAATCCTTCTCAAAAACACCACATCACTCAAACCTTAAATCAGTCAGAAATTCAGGTTTACAATGAGGTAATTTCATTATTTCAACTTTTTCATTTACGCCCCATTATTTTCATCCGTTACAAGCGAAGAGCGTTCTGGGCTAAAGGAGAGGAGCGTCTGAGAATAACCTTTGATTCAGACCTAAGCTATGATGTGGTGAATCACAATTGCCTATCTCCTCTAGAAAACACTCAGCTCATTCTTGCGGGGGATCAGGTGATTATGGAAATAAAGGCTAGTGGAAGAGTTCCCTTCTGGATACTTGAGCTTATTCAAGAGTTTAATTGCTGGATGACACGGCTCTCAAAGTATTGTTTAGGTGTTCGTATGGCCCATGGATTAGGTGGAAATTATTTTGATTATTCTAAAAAAGAAGGTTCACTTAACATCGGATGTAAAAATTCGAATATCGAAGTCCGAAATCCGAAACAATATCGAAATCCGAATATCCAACATTAAAAACAAAATCGAATCAAAGCAGTAGTGAATATCCGTTTTGGTCATTAGCATTTCGGTTATTTGAGTTTGTTTCGAGTTTCGATATTCTAATTTCGGTTTTCCCGTCTCTGATAAGGGGATTAAATGTAAGCATTTTGACGACATTTTATTTTGCCAATGTGGTATGCAGAATTTATGAGACGGGGTACTAGTATCCAGAATCAAATGATCCAGCATCTTGTCTGCCAAAAAGGTGCTAAATTCATTATCTTGCATTTTTTGATGGTGTAAAAATGGAAACTTTATTGAAGGATTTTTTGAATTTTCAGCAGGTTACTTTAACCAACCTTATCATCATACTCACCCTCAGCACGTTCCTCTGCATGTTAATTGCTGTTGTATACAGATACTGTATTCGTGGAGCTTCCTATTCCCAGAGTTTCCAGCAAACCATTATCCTAATGGGCATTATTGTATCAGTAATCATGCTCATTATCGGTAGTAATATCGCAAGGGCCTTCTCTTTAGTTGGTGCCCTTTCAATCATTCGTTTTCGAACAGCTATAAAAGATCCTATGGATGTGGGTTACTTATTTTTTTCCATGGCTGTTGGTATGGCCTGTGGAACCCGATTCTATGGTATTGCCATTGTCACTACCTTTTTTATCTCTGCTGTCATCATTTTTCTCACTCGCATCAACTTTGGTAGCCGGCAATTTCCAGAATATTTCTTGGAAGTACAATTTTTCAGTGGTTCCGATCCGGGAGTCCTCATGTCAAATTTTTTAGATAAATTTACTACTCGCTCTTCCTGTAATCGTGTTGAAACCATTATGGGTGGGGCTCTGCTTGAGGCAAGTTACACCCTTCAATTGAGATCTGGTGTCTCAGAGAAAGAATTATTAGATACCCTTCGCGAAATCAACGGGAATAATAAAATTAGATTGATCTTTAAATCTCCAGGATTTGAGATTTGAAAGGAACAAGCCTAAGGAAAGTTCAGCGTAAGAAGAAATTATTCTACACCGGTGTTGGAACTATTATTATCATTATATGCTCAATTACCAGTGTATTTACTCTGGATCTATATTGCGAAAAAATATTCCCTGGTATCCCCTATAGAAAGCACTTCGCCTATTATCTGGATGAGATAGTGTTGAGGGGGTTAATTATTTCACCTCTTACTAACGCCCTCTTCACGAAAAGTGAAAATTTATCCAGTACCAAGCTCCCTGTTTGGGAGATTCAGCTCTCCGGAAGAAAACTAGCTGAACTAAACAGGGATCTTCCCTCCAGTGGTCGAATCTATCAATCAGGAACTGTTATTATTGACTCATCACCTTTCCCTGCAAGATTTCGTTTTAGAGGAGACAGTTTTTGGCACTGGAAGAGCAAGCAGAAGTCATGGAAGATTCAATTGAGGAGAGGTCAGCGGTATGAAGGTAAAAGAGAATTTAACCTGGTAAATCCTCGCTCTATCACAACCCTCATCTGGCCTCTAGCATCGTATATCGCTCACTCGATGGGGTTGAAAACACCAAGATTACAGCACGTTCATGCACGTTTGAATGGCCAATATTTAGGAGTACTCTATCTAGTAGAAAACTTCGACCATGATTTTATAGTTCAAAATGGTTTCCCAGAAGGAGCCCTTTATGGAGATGAGGCCTTAGGCCCATTCTCTCACCAATCATGGAAGGAAATTGATACTTGGTACATTAGGCCGCCAGAGTCTAAGCAGAAATATCAGGCAGGCAAAAACCCTGAAGGAAAGTATGAAAAATACTTAAACGAGCTCTTAAGCTGCATCAATTTAAAAGACGATGAGGAATTTTTCCACAAGCTAGAGGAGGTAGTTGACGTCCATCAATATCTTAAGTGGTGGGCCCATACTATTATTTGCCTTGACATCCATCAGGACCGTAAACATAACAATAGGTTATATATTGATCCCACTTCAGCAAAATTCCAACAAATCCCCTGGGATATGTTCGTGGGGGGAGACCCGCAAGGTGAAATTGATCTCAATTTAAACCCAATTACTGAGAGGTTGTTACAATCACCCGAATATGTTCATGCCAGGAATAAGATAATCTGGGAGGCAATTCAGGGACCTGCCAGTATTAATAAACAAATTCAATGGTTAGACAAAATGGCGATCCTTATTCGGGAAGATATTTACTGCGATCCACACAAGGATGCGCGATTTTTCATATTTCCACCATTAAGAAGTATCCTGTCAAAAAAAATGATCCTCTCTATGTGTATACTACCTGTAAGCAATAGCATGTTTGAGAGAGATTTAAGTAAAATAAAGGCTTTTATTAGGGAGAGGATAGCCTATATCGAGCAGATTCTCCTCAAGACTGATTCAGACCTGTTTTTTTACTCAGCACCCTCTGCAGATCTATCTTTGCCTAGTCAATATGTTTCAGTAGGTTTATTAAACCTGAAAGTTGGTGGTCAAGAGGGAATAGTGGTGAAAGAAATCAGAATACATTTTAAATCTCCTTTTCCCTTAAAAAATGCTCCATTTATATTTTATGGAAACAGCGGTCAATTAATCAAAATAAAAGGGAAGAATACCCAAAACATTTTCTCAGAGGATAGAGTTGTTTATACTTTTAAGGTAAATGAACTTCTTCTTCCAGGAAGGAGGAAAAAACCACCGTTTGATCCCGTATTTGTCCGATATCCGTTTGCTGTTGCCTTTATCAATTACAAAGATTTCCTTCCAGCTCCTCTGGGTGTTGAGGTTAGTGGAGTTCACCCTTTGACTAATGAGGAGATTTTCTTTGAAGCTCCTCTATCTGAGTTGAAGGCTGATAGTGGCTCAATTACTGTTGGAAAATTTCAACCCCACTCACCATCACCCAGAAGGATATTCTGGAAAGGTCTTAAAAAGTTAGAAAAGGATTTTAAGATTGAAAAGGATGAACTATTGATTTTACTTCCCCATACCAGGATTGAGCTTGCTGATGAGACATCCATTCTATCTTATGGAAAGATAATGGCCATTGGCAGGCCTACATCCCCCATTGTATTTACACGTGCACCAGATTCTACCACATGGGGAGTGGTAGCCTTACAGGGATCAAAGGCAAGTGGCTCCGTTTTTGAAAATTGCATCTTCGAATATGGTAGTGATGATGAAATAGACAGAGTGTTTTACAGCGGGGCGCTCTCAATTTATAATGCAGATGCGACTATTAAAGATTGTTTGTTCCGTTTCAATCAAGGAGATGATGCATTAAATATCAAATTCTCATCCACCGATGTCCTCCAGTCTAAATTCATCAGTAATAAGGCTGATGCGTATGACCTGGACTTTTCTAATGGGCTTATTGCCAAGAATCTATTTGAGAAGAGTGGAAACGATGGAATTGATTGTGGTACTTCTCATCCCACTATCAATGATAACCGCATCTCTCACTGTGGAGATAAGGGTATTTCCATAGGTGAGGGGTCAAATCCTGTGGTCGAAAACAATCTTATCACCCACTGCACAGTTGGAGTTGCCGTGAAGGATAAGTCTTGTCCTGAAATTAAGAAGAATGAATTTCAATTCAACAAAATAGCCATAGCGGCTTACCAAAAGAAGAAAGTCTTCGGTGGAGCTAATGTGAGCATCCACGAGAGTGGGTTTCGGCATAATGAACATATATCCGAATCTGATGAGGTATCTTCTGTATCATTAATCGATTGTGTGATTGATGATGATTCGTAGGTGGGGATGTAATGTGGGGGTTGTTATGAAATGGTTACCCTTTGCTTTTTCTCTGTTTATGCTGCTGGTTAATCTTTCTTCCCCACATGTCTATGGTGTAGAAGAAAATGATGAGAAGGGCTTTTTTGTAGTTACAGGCCATCTTTACGACAAAGAAGAGGAAACAGGAATCAAACAAGATTTTCTTAAAAAGGCAGTTCCTTTCATAAACAGAGTCTGCCCCGATTTCTTGATCCTTACGGGTGATATAGTATTTGGAGGTAAAAATGGAAAGCATCGATTTCCTATAGAAACGATTAGACAGCGGTATAATTTTTTTTTTCAGAATGTTATCAATAGGATTGAAACAAGGGTCTACTGTGTAGCGGGAAATCACGACACGGGGTGGATTCCTCACCCCCCTTCGGTTGAGATATTTGAGAAAGAACTCAACCCACTCAATTTTTCCTTTGAACACAAGGGGTCACTCTTCATATTGCTCTCCCTCTATCAACCTTTTCCACATCTAGAGTTAGGTTCATATTTTTTCCCTTTAAAAAGGGTTTGGGGAAAATATGATACCTCAGTATCCTGTGCCTTTTTAAAAAATCTTAGTAATACATTTCAGAGTAAGTATGATCATATTTTTATTTTTGTCCATATCTCTCCTATTAGTGATTTTCCCATTGGCTACTATTGGAATCAATTTCTCATCCCTCTTTTGTCTGATTTGAAACAAGATATTCATATATTCTCTACAGATCAAATTACTAGGGAACCTTTAATCCATAACGTAAACCGTGTAGTGAGGTATAATAATATCCGTTTTTACTGTTTTGCCCGATTCCCGAGAGGAAGCTATCTCGTTCATTTTGATAACTATAAAGTCAAGGTGGATTTTTTACAAGGAAGTAATCTCATCCCTATCCCCATTCAGGAAATTGATTTTAAACCTACAACTCGACTGTCCATGCTTCGATGTTATTTTTATGCCCGGTTCATTAGTTATCCTAAAAGGATAATAATATGGTATTCGTTTAAGTACTTTGGCAAAGCACCCAAGGCTGTGTTAAGGGATTATTACCATAAGCTACTTCAAAAAGTTAGACAATTTTTTGGATGAGTTCCCGCAACGCATCTCCATTTAAAGATAAACATCTTATGTGCAGGTGAGGGAGAAAAAGTCTTAAAAATATTGCTGCACACAACGTTAATTGATTTCAATCTGAATCATATATGCCAGAATGAGTTTAGGTTTTGATATGATCCAAAATATCAAAAATGGTAATTATAAGAATTTTTATCTATGGGCACTAATAATTTTTGCAATCTTTTTTATTTTTTCAGATCTTGGTGGCAAAAAAATGCACCCCATTGATGATTGCTATTTTGCTCAAAAGGCAAAGGAAATCATACAGACAGGAGACTGGTTTACCCTACGTTATGCTGGTGAGGTAAGTTTAGATCAAGCTCCCTTCTATATATGGTTGATTGCAATTATGTTCAAATTTTTTGGCATTAGTGAGTATTCAGCAAGATTTTTTTCCGCATTTTTTGGTGTTGCAACCATCATCAGTATCTATTTTTTGGGAAAGATGCTCTTTGATAAATGGGTTGGACTTTTTTCATCCCTAGTTATGCTCACCACTCTATTGTTTTTCATAGGTTCAAGGCGTGCTATGTTTGATGTTACCTTCACCTTTTGGGTTACCCTTACCATGATTTTTTTTATGAAGGGTATAAAAAAAAGGGGATATTTTCTACTATTTGGTATATCAACAGGAATTACCATTCTCACCAAGAGTGTGCTTGGTTTTTTTCCAATCCTAATTGCTGTACTATATCTTTTACTGCAAAAAGAATTCAAAAAAATTATAGATCCGTTCTTTTTACTTGGTGGCTTTATTGCTATTCTTATTAGTTTCCCCTGGTATCTTTATCAATATATTAACTATCCAGAACAATTTGTAGGTGGTCATTTAAAATGGTTAATCTATCAGACTGCATTTGTGCGTAAAAAGGTGGGATCCCCTGTGTGGTATATTAAAAAATTATGGATTTTTTACTGGCCTTGGATACCTCTGGCAACCTATTCTTTCATTAGGTTGTTAATAGACTGTTTAAAAAGGGTTAATCCCAATAACCTGATTATTTTATGTTGGACAGCAGTTTTTATTGGTGTGATGAGTTTTATGAATATAAAAAAAATACATTATCTTATGCCTACATTTCCTGCATTGGCCATACTAACTGCTATCACTTTAAATAGTATTTTGGCTAAGGAAAAGAGAAAAATTTTCTTTATAAGGATCTGTCTCATTTTATTTTTGTTACCCGCCATCACTATCATCGCTACACCCATTACCTTGCCTTTTGATTTGGGGGAGGATAGATATTTCATTTCTGACGAAACGTGGTCCATTGCTATGTTTGCAAGGGAAAATATCCCTGAAAATGAGGAAATCGTGCTTTATCGTATCTGGCTCTGGCGTATAAGAAGTACTTATCTATTTTATTCTGACAGGGATATTTCTACTTCTATTTACGATAAGGATTCACTTATCAAGATTTTTAAAGAAGGTAGGGTAAGATATTGTATAATCAACAAAGAAGATTTTTCAGAACTATCCAAGGTAAGAGGTTTAAAACTTCATGTGCAAAAAGAAACACCATCATTGGTCTTATTCAGAGCTTCAATAAATAAAGAAAATTTCTATCAGTCTTCTGCTAATAAAATGGGATAATAAGGCGAGGATGTGCTATGAACTTCCTTCCTCAAACCCCGGTTAGCAAAAAATGCTAAATAGATACTAAATGACATTATTATTGCAAAAATCTTAGTACCTCTTATGATAAAAAATTGTATTCTCGCTATAATTTTTATTCTCATTATCACTTATCCTTTATCCCTTTCCCTAAAGGTACTTGATGATGTGTGGTATGAAAATCCTTATATTGATGAGATGTTTTGGATCCCTGCGAGCAACATCGCCTTTGAAGATTTTTTTATTCATGGTGATTTTTCCCAAGAAACCTGGGATCAGGAGTATTATACCTGGGGTAACTACAATCCTACTATAGGGAAATTTATCATGGGATTTTTTATTCATTGGCGTGGAGATAATCAGTGGCGAGAATTTCCCGTTAAAGAAGGAACAAAGGAGCTTAAGGATAGGATTAATTTCCCCACTGTAGAAACATTCGTAGCTGCAAGACTACCCAGCTTTATCTTTGCGTATCTCTCATGCTTTCTTCTCTTTTTCATAGTTTACCTATGTGTAGGGTTTAAAGAAGGTGTGCTTGCAGCAATCCTTTTTGTTTATAATCCTATCGTGAGATTTGTTTCTCACTTAGCCCTTACTGATTTTTACGTTATATTTTTTGGACTGCTCAGCACCCTCTTTTTTATCCTTCTTATTAAAGGAATTAACAAAAAATCTTTTCCTATTGTTTTAGGAATTTATACTCCTGCAGTGGGGGTATTCATAGGGCTTTGCATTGGATGTAAGCTGAGCGGATTTCTTTGTCTTATCAACATTGCTGTGCTTTTGATTATAGCCTGGTTCTTTTCATTTGATCTTCCCTGGCTCTCGGGTAAATTTAAATCCATACAAATTTTTAATCTTAAACCACATAGCCGATGGATGTTTCCTTCAGTACTTATTTTAACTATGGCTATTTCATTCTCTATATTTATTTTTTCAAATCCTTTCCTCTATAGAAACACTCTTCATAACCTTCGTCACATGTATTCCCACAAATCATTTTTGGAAAAATATGATATTTCTCAAAATCTTTCTCTTAAAGAAAAATTTACAATAGCTCTAGGAAAGCGTCTCCTAGGAGACTATCATATACTCCACTTTAGAAAATTTCACAGATTGTCTATACTACTTAATTTTATTCTTACCGCTATAGGATTAGGTTACTTTCCTATTCTTATCATGAGAGATATAGGTAATAGAGATTATAGCAATGCTAATATTAAAATTGTTTTATTGAGCTGGTGTATCATTCACCTCGGAGGAACTTTATGGTGGGTTCCCAAAGACTGGTACCGATTACTCTTGCCTGCTATACTACCTCTTATAGTCTTGGAATCGATAGGTATTATCTATACTTGTAGATATGGTGCTAGCCTGATAGGTAAAAGCACTTATTTCATAAATTTAAAAGAGACTTGTTAAATCTTGAGATGATGAACCATTATGTTTTACTTGACATTATAGCATATGCGAGATGAAAAAAAGTATACCTTATATCCTCTGTATTTGCTTAGTTACCTTATACTTTTTCTTTTTTACCTTCTTAACATTCAAAAAAGGCATAGGAATTGATTTTGCTACGTACTATGCTGCAGGCAAAATTCTTCTCTTAGGTGAAATAGATAAACTATACGATTTTGAAACTTCCCTTGATAAAGAGAAAATAGCTTGTACTATCCTCAGTAAAGATGAAACCCTTATCTATGATTTAAATTTAAGGATAGTAGGAAAGACCTACGAAAAAGTTCTTAGAGAAGCTGAATATACTTTTATCTGGATTACCCCTTATCTCTATCTCCCTATTTTTGCTCTCCCTTTTCAAGGATTTTCAATTTTACCATTTCCTTTTGCCTGGAAAATATGGCTAGCTATAAATATCTTTATAATTCTATTCTTTATACTTATTCTTTTCTCTTCTGTTCAGTTTTTCCATAAAAATATAAAGAAAATAAACCTTTTTGTTATCCTCTCCTTTCTCTATTCACCTCTCCTCTATGACTTAGGTGTAGGGAATATAAATTTACTCATGGTTCTCTTATTTTCTCTCATCTACCTTTTAGTTAGGAAAAAGAGAGATATCGTAGCAGGCATCTTTTTGGGTGTAGTAATTTTAATGAAACTATCTCCAATTTTATTTTTCGCTTATTTTCTCTATAGAAAGAAATTTAAACTTTCTATCTCCTGTCTTTTAACCACTTTATTTCTTCTGCTAGTTTCTTTAAGACTTTATGGAATAGATGTACACCATAAATTTCTCCAAATGGTAAAATTATATGCTCTCCTTCTGGAGTTAATTTTTCTCACCAATTATCATCTTTATGGAATTGAATCAATTGTAAGAATAGCTCAATATCTGCTGGTAGCTCTCATCATGGGAATCTCTTTCATCATGATAAGAAATGCTAAGCAAAAAGAGGAGGCTTTTTCTTATGAATTTTCCCTTGTGATTATCAACCTCGCACTCATTTGTGTCATAATGTTTCATCAATACTATTCTTTCCTTATTATTCCTGTTGTTATACTAGGTGCGAAGACTTTTTCCTTAGCTAAGCAATATAGAAAACCACTATTTGTTTTTATCCTTAGTTATATCTTGATGTTTGTTTCTTTTTACCACCCCCTGATGTTTACCTTCACTATAAAAATCCCTCATCAGAACCTTTTTATTTTACCTGCTTTCTTAGCTACTGTTTTACTCTTCCTAATCAATCTTTATTTCCTATCTCAATTAAAAATAAACAAAAGTGAAAAGGTATAATTATCTCATCTTTAGTCTCAATCCCATCTGTATCAAGAACATCCTGATAATCTGCCTTGTATAGTAATATCCGTAAGAGGAAGTTGTAAACCAGGCGGCTGATATATAAATGATCTTCGAGAGCCTTTTAAGCCTCTTCTTAATCAACAAACGAAGAAGCCAAAGCAGTAGGGGAAATCGGTTCACTATTGGTATAAGATTTTTCATAATTTCAGCTTCATCCTTATACGGGATTGAGAGGAGGGAGTGGCGATGAAATGAGCCCCTACCCTGGTTCACACTTTCCTCAGCTTCCTCAGAGAGAAATCCTTCCTCCTTTGCGTATTGGTTAAGGCTCGTGCCTGGAAATGGATAGAAGGTAAAGGAATTAACTCCATCTGATCCAACTTTGAGTATCATTTCAAGGGTTTCCCACATCATTTCTGGTGTCTCATTTGGTAAACCGAACATGGAAGAGGTAAGTATCTTAATATCGTATTTTTTGATGAGTGCCGCATCGCGTGTAATCCATTCTTGCTTCACCTTCCGATTCATCACCTCATTGCGGATAAAATCGGAGCCGGAGTCTATACCAAAAAAGACTTCTGAACAACCTGCATCCTTAAGATTTTTAATCATCTGCTCATTTACTGTACCAGGACGAACATTACAATAAAAGGGTATCCCTATCTCGCAACTATAAATCCTAGAGAACTCTGCAAGCCAGCTCGGGTAGAGTGTGAAGGTATCATCAAAGAATATGAAATTCGTTGGCTTGTATTTTTCCTTACATAGTTTGACCTCCTCTATAACCGAACTTACCGAACGCCGGCGGACGTAATGACCCTTCCCCTTGTAAAGTTTTTGATAGCTGTGGTTATAGCAGAAGGTGCACTTAAAAGGACAGCCTCGACCCGAGGTCACCAGCACGGTTCCTACAAAGATCCCAAACTTGTAGAAAAGGTCCCTGTCGGGAAAGGGAAGGGAGTCCAAGTTTTCGATAAGAGGCCTTAATTCATTTCTATAGATTTGTCCCTCTTTTTTGACCCACAAGTTCTTGGTAGAGGTGATGTCTTGTTTACATTGCATCTTATTTACTAATTCTAATAGAGCTTCATCGCCTTCACCCCGACAGATCATGTCTATGGAAGGATGTGAGATAACTAACTCGGGTAATTGCGTAGGATGGATTCCACCAACTATGATAGGTATGTCGTAGTGTGACTTGATGAGGTCTGCCATCTCTTTGACAAAAGGGAAGAAATTGGTCATGCAGGAGAAGGCGATGAGATCAGGGCGAATCTCATCTACCCTCTTGAGAATGCTTTTTGTGCTTACGATCTTTTTTAGGATTGGAAAGTTTATAAATCCAAGTAAATCATCAAACCCCGGTATGAATACTAGATCTACTTGATGACCCGCTCGCTTGAGGATAGCCGAGAGGTATTCTATAGAGATATATTCAGTAGTGCCTTTGGCAAAAAAAGTAATTTTCATTTATAAAGGCTCCTCTCAGTACTTTTAGTGAGGTTTTTGCCATAAGACATAGCCTGCCCACCTGTGTATTCCCACCTCCGCCTCTGGGAAAAAGGTCTTATATGTTTTTACAAAATCATTCACCGCATATCTTCCTTCCTCCTTGAGCCTTTTTATATCCTCACGGCGGTGAGAAATGGTTTCTTTTTTAAAAAAATAACTTAAAAAGTCAGGCACTATCTTTAAGAAGTTGAGGATGCCAAGTCTTTTTACCCCAAAGAAGAAATAACATATTCTGCTGCTCAATTGCCAAAAGGTTTCTTCCGTGTCCACCATCACGAATTTACCTCCTGGCTTTAAGCACCTTTTTACCTCACTGGCTGCCCTTTTCAGATCAAGGTGGTGGAAGGTATATCGAGAGATGATGGTATCAAATACTTCACTTTTGAGACCTAATTGGTTTGCATCCATTATTGAATAGAATCCCCTGTTATTATGACTGATCCCTGTAAAAATCTCATCCTTGACTATATCTATTCCTGCAACCTTATTGAACCTCTCTGTGAGTTTCTCAGTGAAAACACCACGACCGCAGCCTATGTCGATGAGAGCTTCTCCCCTACCTGCCTTCTCTAATACAAAATCATCCATGAAGGTTACCAGCTTTTCAGTTATACCTCTATCAGGAATTCTCACTAGATATGTGTCTTTCATCTTCCTAGGAATTTCTTTTTTGGACGCAGAAGGACAATTTAAGATGGTGCTGTTTTATGGAAATCTCAAATCACATAATCCCGAATTTCGCAAGTTTATCAAAATGTCATTGCGAGGAGCGCAGCGACGAAGCAATCCCTTTACCAAAAGATTGCTTCGCTTT
>Ga0209427_10004279_pt1 | contig 16516 bp, 11 predicted proteins | sample DeeMarSWOR136_30_FD_187465 | JGI IMG/M metagenome (GOLD analysis project Ga0209427, IMG submission 187465) | Marine sediment microbial communities from White Oak River estuary, North Carolina - WOR-1-36_30 (SPAdes) (version 2) | ecosystem: Environmental > Aquatic > Marine > Intertidal zone >...
CGAAACTCTCGTGAACCAGGCAAGCGAAAATGTTGCGGACCGGCCTCGTCCGCTTCTCTGCTTGACCTTCGCTGGCGGTGTTTCTGGTGTGCGGAGTCAAAGTAATCTCAGCGTTATCGGTGTGGTAGAATGTCCAATCAGAATCCAATATTTGCCGAATCTTCTCAACTGGATAAGGATGCCACCAAGCCCCATCAGTCTTTTTGGGGCTGACGTTGTGCTCGTGCATCATGAAAACTGAAAAAGTCGAGTCCTGCAGCACCGTAATACGATGAGGTGGAACAGCCCAGACAAACAAGCCATCCATCCCAACATCGATCTCCGCGAAGCGGTTGTCGGTCCAGAGATTCTTTCTGTAGCACAAAGAACTGCCTAATAGCCAGGTGCGCTGATCAACCGGATAAATGTATTGGTATGCACGCTTGGTGCGCAGATCAAAGTATAACAGGTTATTGATGCCGCAGATGTCTGTCCCTTCGCGCATGAGCATTTCAACCTGATAGGTTAAGCGTCGCGCCGCATACCAGTCGTCGTCATCCCAGTGTGCAATGATCTCTCCTTGTGCACGCTCACATGCCAGATTAAGCTTCGCACCAAGAGTAACCTTTTCTTTTAAACGGAAGTAGCGGATTCGCTCCTCCCTGGGCACTAAATCTCTGATAACATCAGTTCCATCATCTATAACGATTAGCTCTTTGTTGGCATAATCCTGGCGAAGGAAATAGCGGATCGCGTGAGGCACAAACTGCCGCCGGTTATAAGTCGGCATGATGCAGGACACAAGAGGTTGTTTGGCATCAGTGTGTGTCATCGTGGCGACCCTCCAGTTAATTCAGAGTCAGGGAAGACTATTCAACACTGTGGATGAAGCCAGGTGAAAATTTGAGTCCGGCAGCACCGGCTTACGCACCAGGTAGTAGCTATTTGCAAAGCGGCTATCCTTACCCCATAATTAAGGAGTTGTTGCTTGCCCTAATATTGAAAGAATATTAGCGCTCTCACTCATCCGGTCAGTCCTCAGCATCGTCTCAATTTTCAAACCCCGATCGGAACCGAGATTTCCCACAAAAATACCGGAATATCCCAGCACAAAGGCTGCAATGTCCGAATCTCGGTCGGCCTTGTCCGCAAAGGTATTTCCATTCATAATCAGCGATTCACAGATAAAGCTGTTGCTATTTGCGTCAAAAAGGTTCTCAGCCACGGTGATAGACCCGTAGCCTTCTTGTCTCAAATATTTTGGAAATTTGCCCCCAAAAATTGAATCAATTTGTTTCGTGGATGGGCCATTTGAGCGAACAGCCTGAAGACTATTGCCTCGTAAGTTGAGCGCCATCCGATCCACCTCAATATGAAAATGTTTTTCAAACCAGGTTCGGATTCTCTCCCTCGTTTCGGTACTAGTAATTGCTCTCCACTTAAGGTATTCGGCTTTTGGAACGTAATAGAGAGAGACATGGCCATTTATGATATTATCTTCTATCCATCCGCCCACGCCGTTTTGTAAGGCCAGAGCCTCATCATAGTTTAACTTGAACGAGCTTTCAAAGATTGCCCCAAGGTTGAGGCCGATCACTGTTGTCGTGATCCTTGTTTTTTTCAAATCGTCGAAAAACGTGGTGACATCTGTCTTTGGCTTGGCAGGCAGATCTGTAATTTTGGCTTCGGGACGCTTATCAGACCATTGTTTGCGGTTCTTTCCGGAAAGGCCCTTTAGATCTTCTGCAACTGCTTCAAGAGTTTCGATGTAAGTAGGTCTGTCGATGTAAGGATTCATTTTTGAAAGCTTTTCCAGGCGTCCCTTCGCCTCGGCAGAAAGGCCAACATCGGTAGTTGGTATCAGGAAGTCCCCAATTTTTGGAGAAATAGACTTTTCAACCCAAGTGGACACCATTCGATTGTGTCTCCAGTGCAAATCGGTTAATGATTTTCCTGGCTCTACTGGCCCAATAAGGACAAGTGGGTCTGTGCTTTTGCTTCCAGTGGTACGTTCAAATGCACACCGCTCGGCGGTCACCTCCTTTGCATTTAGGACTATTTCACCTGTCGATTTAGCAACGGTGAAGCGAACATCCTGCAACAGGATTTGATTGGTCCTGAGGGAAAGCCTTTTGCTGTTTTGGTTAATAACGCTGGCAGCGGCACCACAACCAACAATCTTAATACTGTTCTTGTTGCTGACCACCAAATCTTCGTCTATCTTGTGACTTCCAGGCAGAAGGCAGAGGCAGACGTCAGTGGTATCCTTCAGCTTCTCGAATGCTTGTTCCAACGTCTCGAATTGTCCGCCCGGACCAACGGTAGTTGCACATCCGCCCTTGGTTTCTCTTTCGCACAACTTGTCGATGGCCTTCTGAACGTTATCTGCTTCAGACAAGTCGGCACAATTTTTTGGGTCGTAAGCTACGTCAGTGGCAACGCTGAGGTTAGCATTAAACTCTAGTATCTGTCCCCGCACCGGTTGGCCCGCGAGGTCCAAAAGCTCCGCCTTGACCTGCTGAGCGCCTGCCGCACCCAAAGTCCAGCTGCATTCTGCAGTCCCGTCCGGTGCAACCGTGGAAACCGGAGCGTCGGGTGAAAGCGTTCCACCGCCCTCCGCGACCGTGAACCGCACCTTGGCGCCGTTGACCGGAACCTGACCGTTAGCCACCCGCACCCGCAGCGGCTTAGGAAGCGCTTTCTCGGGCATAGCCTCCTGACCATCACCACCGACATAAAGGAGGCTTGTCAATTTCGTCACCGGCGGAAATAACTGACGGCAGTCAGTAACCTTAGTCCATTCACTGCCGTCGAATTCCAGGAGGGCTAGCTTGCAGAAGTGATGCTTGATGCCGTGAGGTGGTAGCGGCATGGGGACCTTTTTGTCGCCGTTATCGTTGCTGTTATCAATGACGACTGGCCATTCAACGTCAGCATTGGCGGTGCGAGCAGGAATCAGCCAATAGTCGCCGGTCTTATAAGTGCCTTTGGAAAACTTCACCTGGACCCCGTCTTCCAGCTTAATCCATTCGTCCACTTTCTTGATCTCGACCGCACCATTCTGGAGCTGAACATCTTCGCCTTTGATTTCCTTTTGGTCCCAGCGTCGCACTTTCGCACTCTTGGAGAAATTTTCCCGATCTACAGGTCCGGTCGCGGTATTAGGGTCTATCGTCAACACATCACCTTCTACTTTCTCAAGCTTGACCAGCGTTCCTGGTTGGCCTAGCAGTTCTCGCGTGTCATCCGTCAGTTCGACCCACTGTTTGCCGGCGAAATTCAGCACCTTATCACGCCCTGTGCCGGCCACAGTCAATTTGTTCACATCTGACTTCGTCCACTCGGTCACAATGGAACCGTTGTCCCGCGACCATTTGAATGTTGGACCATCAGTTGAGGGACCATTGCCGCTATCAAGTGTCCCACCCTTATGTACTTCCACCCGATATAACTGGTTTTCCAATCGCCTATATCCCGCCCGGGGTGCTAGAGCACAGGGCTTGTCCTTCTCGTCAGCTTTTTCGGCTCTTGCTGCCAACGTTCCTTTTTTCAGTGTCGGTGCCTTCAAATCCTCCCAAGGCGGTATATCGCTAAGACAATTCAATCCGGCATTGATGCCTCCGACATGCATGAGCCTTACCTGCCAGACTGTTTTTGTCCGGGTGGCGGTGTCTGGTCCGCCAAGCGCCTTCTCGCGGATTTCTGGGTCTTCGAGGGCGGTGATATGTCGTGACCAAACGTCCAGATAGGCCAAGTATGTTCCTTCCTCATCAGGAGGCTGAAATTCCTTCAAAGCCTCTTTCAAATCATCCGGAAGGTTTTTGGGTAGGGAGCCGAGGGGTCCGTCCGGTTGTTTGCTGAAAGGTACAATTTGCTCGTTCTCACAGAGAATGCCGTCCACATAATAGCGACCGCCCGAAATGTAAAAGTCACCACCCGACTGCAGCGCCTCTGAATCCTCGTTTTGCGGCAGTTTGTTTTCTTCTCGTATCTTTTCTTTTGGGTCCAGATCGTTAACATCGGCAACGAGGTGAAAACCTCCGCAATCCATCGGAGCGCCGCAGCAACCCACGACATCCACCGTTTCCGTTTCGACGCGGTGAGCCGTCATGTCGATCTGCTCGTTCCAATCTGCATCCATCTGCACTCGCCCCTGTTGCATGCAGACCCCGCGGTAGTGCTTTTCCTTTTTGAACGTGGAACGTGTGAAGTCTCCTTTCATGAGTTCACCTCCTCAATAGAATTATTCTCCCCCGGCAAATAGGTCACGAAAATAAGACCGGCCTCCAGACCGAAGCGCAGGTACTGGTCAATGCAGGTGCGCAGGCTTGCAAGGCGCTGGGGCTGCTTTAAGAAGCTGAAGACACCCATCTCGGAACCGTCCTCAGCCCCCGTTCTGATCAATAAGGGGCAGGACCGACTCAACTGAGCGTAAGCGTGGTGGCCATATTCGGTCGAGGTGAAAGCCGGAACAAGCCACTCAAGGATGGCTTTTTTGATATCTTCTTCAGTCTGCGAGATGTCCCCCTGCTCCTTGGCCTCCGAGACTTGCCTGCTGATTTCCAGATCCGGTTGACAGCGAAACCGACGGGGGGTTTTGGATTCCTCCGGTATGTAACTGAAGCGAACGCAACCCTCCTGTCTTCGCATCATTTCAATCTTCTCGGTGAAAATGCAGTCACTCGCCTCAATGCTCAGTCCTACTATCTCACCGAATACGGTACTCTTCTGCAATTCGAGCGGCGTCTTCTCGGCATTGATCGCCTGTCCGCCCGCATTGTCTATGATGCTCTCTTTCACGACTAACTTGGATACCGCCGCAGTTAACGTGATCGGTCCGCAGATGCTGCGGACCAGATCGATTTTAAGTCGCTCATTGCGGGATTCGACCTTCAAACCGCCTCTCTCGGGAACTAACGTGCAGTGGGCCACTCGCAAACTGCCCAGGTTCCCGGGAAGAACTGACAGATTGCCTTCCACCAAAAGGCCGTCCAACACCAGTTGGCCAGGAGTATCGCTGTTTTTCGCCTCTGTTCCTTTCACCTCCAAACTGCCGAGCAAATGTGGCCTGAGCTCATTCGGATGCAGTTGCCCCCGGAGCAAACGGTGTTTTTCTTCTGACGAACCTCCGGGCTCATCTTCCTCGCGCCCATCCGCGGCCACAATGACCAGCTGTTTTCCTTCTGGAATGTTGATCTCAATATTGCCTTCCTTGTAGGAGCAGCTGTCCATAAGTGCGATGACTCCAACCTTTACATCGGGGGATGCGGATTTCAAATTCCACTCTTTAACCGCTTCTGCTACGGCGGCAAAAATTTCTCCAGGCACCGCCTTAACTTCGTTGCTCACTCCGACCTGCCAGTCGACTTCGCCGCTAAGCACCGGGTCAACTGAAGCGCGGCGATTGTAAGGCCCGCCCCCCACATCGCCGCTGAAACCATAGGCATAACTCACCTGCACCTGCTTGGGCTCTACTCCTTTGGGGAAAGCCAGCCGACCCTTTACTGGATCAACCGCCACCTTGATGGGTAGCTCAACAAGTTCACCGGTTTTGAGGCGTCCGTACTCCTTCTTATCCGGAGGGAGACGCCATTTATCGAGATTACATATGAGAATCTCTTCAGAGGGCACCGCGGTCGAACTGCCGTCTAGGAAAATTTCGAAAACCGGCTGGGGATTCTTATTCTGCCTGTCGTCAAAATAGGTGTATTTCGGTGTTTCTCCGTCCACCACAGCCTGCCGGCGCGCCTCTAACTCATCGTGAAGTGGGCGGCGGCGCAGCAAACCCGGCACGTTGATCTCCTCGGCCAGATGCGTGATTTCGGTTTCTGCTTGAAGACGGTTGAACAATGGTGTGTCGTAGCCAAGTGGACTGAATGTGTAGCACCCTGCCAGAGTACCATTAGCGGAATAGGCCGTGCTTCGTTTCACGGGATAGCTCTGTAACCGCCATAGGAATATGCCTATGTTGGGAATGTTATGGTGCCCTCGATCATTGCCGATGTGCCGCACGTCGGCGGTATGAGCAATCTTGTCAAAGGCTGTATCCAGAAGCTCCAGTTCATTTGTCCGGCGCAGGTCAGGCGTGCGAAGATTATGGAGTCGAACATGATTATAGTGTTGAGTAGTTCCGAGCAGTTCAAAGAATTCCACCGCCCGGGCCCGCCAGCCAGTGGTGTCGTAGGCCAGCTGTTCCAATACCGTTGCCGTACCCTTACGCCGTCGATAGGCTAAGGTGTTGGCGACGCGGGCACGCTGGCTGAAAACAGCCTCAGCGCTATCAGAGTGTAATCCCCGCACACTTAGCAGATCGCCGATATAAGGGACCACCCAATCCTCGCAGGTTTCAATAAACCAGTTTTCATACAGCTGGGCAATGTCAGCTTCCATTACCTGCGCCTGCTGGGCAATCACATCGATTAGTGCCTTCAGCGGACCTCGCTTTATCTCGTCCAGTTGTCTTCTTATTTGTCTGGCTTCTTCACTGTCTGGATCAGGAAGGGACTTCAGCTTCTCTTTGAGTTGCTTAACCTTTTCTCTATCCTGGGGCGTTAGTAGTTGCTTTCCCAGCTCAATGTCACGTATGCGACAAAACGCAGGCAGAAGCTGGTATAACCTCTCTACGTCGAAACTCATATCGTCATCTCCGTCAGCACTATTCCATCTGGATTTATGGTCAACAATTGGTCTATATCCGCTGGCAGGCGAAAATGTTCCTCTTCAAATGGATCTTTCCCGCCCAACTCCTCCAAGTCCACCGCTATGACCCCCTGGACTCTCTGCATAACGGCCAGCACCTCACTCGGAGTGACCGCCTGGCCAAACCAGCGCTTTTCAAACGAGAACGCATTCTTCAAAGCGGCCTTGACCAACGCTAGCACGTCTTCCACAATGTAGCTGCCATCCACCCGCACTTTAGCCTTCACGTTGAAGGTCAGTCGCTTATACGAATCGACCTTCACGCGATGGTCAGGATGCCGGGCCGCGTCTATCCCGTCAATAAGATTCCAGTAGAGGTCTGAAGTCGGGGCTATTGGGCCGCCATCAGCCCCTGCCACGGTGATATGGACCAGCGGCTGCTCCCCATCCCACATAATAGTGGCCTGCGCTTTCCCAATGCCGGCGAATGCGTTGGCAAAATCCTCAAAATCCGAAAGCGAAACAATCCGGTCAAACGTTAGCACTGTCAGCGGTGCATTCCGGCGGGCCCTGTCCAGCTTTTCTGGATTATCGGCACCGGTAGAAGGTAGCGGGTTGCTGACCTCTCTGACGCCAAGAGGCCGTGTCATCAACGTACTGATCTGACCCGCTTTCAGCATCCCATCGAGGCTTGTGCCAACTCGGTAGGTGGCCACTATATTCTCAACTCCGGTTGGCAGGCGCGCACCGTTAATGCCGTCCCCAAATTGAACCGTGACCTTGCCGTCATCCGCGATGCGGGTGATGTAGACTCTTTTTTCCGGAGGGACCCCGTTGAGAGTGGAGACTTCCTCCCACAGGAGATCGTTCACACGAACCTCCAAAGTGCTTTTTGTGCCGCTGGAGGTGGCCGCCGAAGTATAGGTGAGAGGCTTTTGTTTCAGCTCGAGTTTCTGGAACGTTTGCGAGCCGTCTCCGCTGCCGAGAACCTCCTTTTTGGTTTCCCCATGGGTGGCGCGGGCGATATTACCGTTTATGGTCACGCTGTCGCGCTGATAGGCATTCTGCAGCTGGCTGGTAAAGACCAGCCTGGTGAAATCACCGACCTTCTCGGTTCTATCCAGTTTAACCACTTCGCTGACAATTTGTTCATCCTCGGTGGTCAGTTCCGGTCGGTCGACCATATCATGCTTTTCAGGCGCAGGCTCAGGGATGAAATCGTCTGGCTCTGCCGTGACAAATCCGGAAATGCCATCTTTGTCCCTCAAATGCCACATGATCAGCCCCTCCGACGTTAAGACAGGGGCACCTACAACCTCCAGCAGGTCGCCAGTCATCAACGTCACCGACTCGGAGTCATCCGCAGGATCCAGGAGTAGTTTTTCCTCTCGGGTGATTTCCTTCCAGTCAACCCTGATCACACGTGTCCGCTCAGCGACCCTTAGGTATCGTAACCGCTTGCCACTCACAATAAGCGTATGTCCCTGCTCAAGTCCTTCCACTGCTTGGCCGAGAATAATCCTGTTTCCGAAGACGGGGATGCTGAGCGGCCGCTCAGCTAGGTCGAGTTGCTCGCTTTGGGCAAAGACGACAGTGTCACGTCGGGGGAACCAGTTCAGGTGAAGTCCAGTATCCGTATCAATGAGTGTAGTCTTTGAATTCAGCGTGAAATCCGTGCGCGATTCGGTAGCCACATTCACCGCTTTGTAAAGCTCGGCGTAGCCGGGCTTCATCAGAACGATCCAGCTATCTTCCAGGATCTTGGGATAGGCAGCATCTAAATAGATTCGACGATCTTCTTTGGCTTCAAAGTCAGGCCATTGCCATTTCCGCTTGTCCTTCTTGTAATCGGGTTCGTATGATTCTTTGATTTCATCCGACATCACTCGCCAATCGGGCGCGTTGTGGCCAAATAGTGCCGCTCTCTGCCGAAAAGCGTATATCCTGGGATTATCAGCTGGTTCAACGGTCGGTTTCGGTTTTTTCCTATCCTTGTCTTTTTGATATTTGGAGGTATAGTGTCCCAGAGCTTCCTTCCAGGTGACAAGCGTGTGATTCCGCTGAGCATTGGGTACCACGGTCTGCAAAATCCGGAAATCCCAACGTTCGCTGAAGGGATCATGATCCCGCGTATCGCCGACAAGCAGGATGGTATCACCAGGCTGCAGTCCTGTGTTCGTGCCTTTAAGATACAGTTTTGTGGTGCCCAAACTGATTTCTTGGGGCATTTTGTGTCTAGGCTGGAGGGCGTTCCGCTCAACACGCGCCTCGATTTCCTCAACCGTTTCGAAGACCTGCGCCGATTCATCCTGAGCGGGCACACTTTGCGCCTTGGTACCGACACCAATCTTTGCCGTCGTCGGCGAACCCTTCGCCGTCTCCAGCGTGAAGGCCAGGTAAGTTCCCGCGGCCACACCAGGTCGCAATTCATATCCGATGCTGCGTGCCATCTCCAGAATCGAACGCCGTTCGGTCGCGGTCCGCAGATAGCCTTCGTTAGCTATGCGTTCTTGATAAAAACTGAGCACGTCCAGTACCGTGGCCCAGGCGTCACAGAGGGCTATGGCCGGATCGTCGTCATCGCGCGTGGTCAGCTTGCGCAACCGAGGCTGCCCCGACAACGCCGATTGCATGGTTATCTTAAAACTGGCGTGTGTGCCCACGCGATAAGCCAGCGCACTCAGCCCCGGCAGATTCTTTATCTGGACTGGCGTCAGGGCCTTGACGCCTTCGCAACAGCCACAGGTATCCGGCTTTTGTTCCTGGTTGCTCATAAACCTCCGTACATTTCAAAATCTATCTTGCCGTTTTCAGGAAAGTTCGGATCGTTATCCAGCCGGATCACCTCCAGTGAGTCCGGCTCTAGGAAGCCCTGCTCCTTTTCTTTATTCGCCTTTTTTCCCCACCGTTGAAATCGCTTCACCTCAACGGAGGCAACGCCTGCAACCTCTAGGGCACGTTGGTAAATCTGACTGAGATAAACCGGTTGGCCGAAAGTGAAGTTATCCGGATGAAAGAATCCGCGACGTCCGTCCGGCAAATCATGTCGGCTGAAGACCCTCAACAGGCTCTCCTTCACATGACTTTTGAAATATCCCGACTTCACGCAAACCATCATCAGAATATCCAGCGGCACAAACTCCGGACCGTTGACTTCCAGATCATATCCAGCCAGCCGAAATCTCTCAAGATGCCGGCGTATTTTCGTCTCGAACTTCGGATCCACCTTCCGTCCACCCTTTCGGTCGACCGTGACGAATGCAGTATGCCAGCTTCCCGTCCACCGGAATACCGCCGCCGCCTTCTGCACCTCTGGATGCCGCTCAGTCATCTCCGCGTAATCCGCTTCTGTCACTGCACGTTGCTGCCTGCGAAACGCATGCGGCGCGAACTGCCGCACTTCCTCCATCCTCTCAGGGTCCGTTCCACCAGTAGCTGGCAGAGGGTTTCTCACTTCACAAATATCCTGAGAGGCACATACGATCCGCGTAATTTTATCCGCGCCGACATTGCCAGCTCGGCCGTTCCCGACGCGGTACTTTGCGTCAAAAGAAGTCCCCCCAGATGGCTTCTTGCCCAACACACCATCCCCAAAACGAAGCTGTGCACTACCGTCTTGTTCCATTTCCACCACGAAATCCGTGGCGAAACGGTCGCTTCCCAGGAGGTCCCGCTGTATGGCCCAGGTCTCGCCACCTTCATCCAAGCTGACTACTGGCAGCGCTTTATGAGGATCTTGCACTAATGCTGCAGCAGCGGCTTTCAATTTCGCCGATTCATGGTCGTAAGGAACGGCAACGGTGATATCAGTATGCTGCAATCGTGGACGGAAATCGCCTTTATCCGGTGCCAATTTAGGAACCAGTTCCTGATTCTCAAGCGTCCTACCATGATCAGCCAGGACAACATTACCGCGGGCAACGCTGATTTCCTTCGTTTCCGATGTGCCGTCAGTGCTTTTAACCAACGCGGAAAGGCACAGCGGGAAGGGAAGTGCATCTTCTTCATACCACTCGATCTCCATGATAGGTGTATTAGTTAATTTATCAACAGTACTCTCTATACGTTTAAGCCGGACCGCATGGCGATGGGCCGGATCAGCATCGGCTTTCTTACCTGTAGTGGGACTATATATTTCTTCAAAAATCAATACAGGTCCTTCTTTCTCTTCGTCTTTCAGGAATAAGGCGGGATCATTGAGCAAAGTGGCACGCGTACTGCCGCGAGGCAGGCAGCATTCCGAATCGCTCCAGGTGTAAAAGGAAATTTTATTGTGGGAATGGTGAAGTTTGATCTTGTGCATCGTCTCGAACACCAGCGGCTTCTCCTCGTCAAGGACTTTCTGGAGATCAGCCTCACCAATCACTTTCTGCCCCTCAGAGCCACCTGTCAACAGTCGAGTCCCCTCGCGCAACTCCTGATCCTTTGCATCTCCCTCCGGTTTCACTTTCACCCAAACCCACGCTCGCGCGTTGCGGCCATCATGCATGTAATAGTCCAGCAACCGCGCGTGGCGGCGCACCGAAACCCGCCTCCGCGCAGTACCAAGATATGCCTCTGTCGCCACCGCATCCTGATAATAACTCAAATGATCGCCAACGTACGCCAACAATTCCACCAGAGCAACCTGCATATCTGCTGGGCTGCGCTCTCGCCAGTCCGGCATTATGACGCTAATGCGATCCAGCATCAGTCGGCGGAAGCTGGCGTAATCTTTTGCCAGATAATTGATCTCCGGCTCGGTCAGCTTTTCCGGCGGACACACCGTTTCAGTCTTACAATCAAACTCGCTGGCGCAGGTAGCCTTGAAAGAAAACTCCACGGCGGAGAGCTGCGGATCAAAACCGGCTGGCGGTTTCAGGTCGGCTGGCGAAGCTGATATTCGGAGTGTATATAAAGAAAAATCGCCCGCCTTATTGACATCCACCGTGAGAACATTCTTATTGGCGCTCGCTTCTGTCACCTGTACATTCATAATCCGAACGCCACCGTCAATGCGTATATTCTCCTTTTTCAATGGAGGTGCCGGGCCTGGGGGTACCGGGTTTGTCTGCCCCGGCAAATTGTGCAGGAAGTACACTTTCAATGTCTTTTGATCCACTGAAGCGACCTCCAAATAGTCTATCCCATTCAAGGTGGGAGTTATGGGATTCCCGTCGGCATCTTTCCGTGACCCCACCGCTTTCCGGCGCAATTTGTTTTTGCAGTAAAAATGTGTATTCATTAGGTCCCTTTTTGGAACTGTGCCACTTGTTGCTGCTGGGTGCGTCGGACCGTGTACACGATCGTCACTCGCAAAGATGAGTCTTCACTCTCCACCTGGACCTGGTCCACCTGAATCAAATCGCCCAGCCATTGTTGCAGCGCTCCTTGCACCAGAAACTGGGTGGACGTAGCCAACTCCTCGCTATTTGGCTGAAAGACCAGTTGCATAAGGCCGCTGCCAAACGTGGGACGATTGACGCGCTCGCCAGGTGAGGTGAACAACACCTGCTCGATCATATCTCTGATGTGATCGTCCTCATCCGTTGCAGCGGTGCGGCCGCGGTTATCAAATTGAAATGGAAAATCAATATTCATATCGCCTCACATTCCAGTGACTCTTGTCTGTGTCGTAATGATCAGTAACGGAGTTCCGTTGGGTGTACATATCGCTTGACTGTCAAGCAACAATACCGGCGCTCCGTTTGACAAAACACGAGTTGCGGCACTCACCCATTGCGCTGTGACACAGGGACTCGGAGCACCGGAAATGTTAAACGGGCAACCTACGACGGCATAAGGAGCCGGCTGCGTAACAATCGGCTGACCGCAGACAATCACACGCGGATTCACAGCCGTGGGCTGGGCCTGGCCGGCATGTAGACATTGAACGGTTGCACCTAAATGAAGCAGAAAACCTGGCATAGCTTCTCTCCTTTGTTCCCGATCAAACAATTACCAAAGCACCGTTATTGATGGTAACTGTGGGACCGACCACCCTGATCGACGCGCCTTTTCCGTTTTCAATATATATCCCACTGTCATTGACAACAATCATCGCACCCGTTGTGCTTTTCAGTACAATGCCTCCGGTAATAGGCGTAGGAGGCATATCGCTGATCACAATTCCGTTCTGTAGCACCGTTTGAAACGTGATCCCCGGCACGCCCGGTGGGACGACTCGTGCAAGGGTCGGTATCTCTGCCGGGGCAAATTCTCTTTCCCAAAAACTTCCCACCCAGATGGGGTAATCGGGGTCTCCTTGTTCAAATTCGATCCAGACGCTGGCCCCGATGGGCGGCACGGTAAGCATGCCCATCTGCGGACCGCCAACCGGAAGACACGGTAATGCCCAGGTTGACGGAATAATGTGCGAGATGTCGGACACCGTCACCAGGATCCGGTACCGCTGTTCCGGATCTACGTTGTTGATTACGGTGCCGCGATATTTGCCATAAAATCTCTCAGGTACTGTCATGCGGGTACCCTCGGTAGTGTTGAAATCAAGCCACTGCGGCTGAGTTCAAAATCCTGCTTGTACTCGCCGCGTTTGATGCGATGCTTGACCTTATTCACATAGTACAGGCCATCAAAGGCTGTCCCTGCGCCACGCACCCCCACCAGCTTACGCGACTTCAAAATCCGGCCATAACGTAGAACATCAAGAGATCCTGAGCCTGTCACTACATCAGCGGTTTTAGATGCTTCTGCCATTCCTGCTGCCGCTGCCTGAGTAGGAGATAGTTTTGCGAGGCCTGTAATCTGATAGAATTTCTTCGGAATCGGCCGCACCAGCCCCAGTGGTGGCTTTAAAAGTGAAATGTCGGGTACGGGGATGGGGATTGGCACCTTCTTCGTTATCCACAGAATGGGCATCGCCTTGGCATCCGAATCATAATTAAAGGAGAGTCATAATGAAAAATATTAGAATTCTAATCATCGATGGTGATTCTGAATATGCTGAAAATAACAGGAGAATTCTGGAAGCGGCGGGCTATGATGTTATTATTGCACAAAATGGCAAGCAAGGATTGGAGGTTGTCCGTAAGGACGAACCCGATCTGGTAATTCTCGATGCAATGCTTCCCGACATAAACGGTCTTTCGGTCTGCCGTGAATTGAAGGAAGATGCAAAGCATGAGGCGATGCCGGTTCTTGTCGTAACCGCACTCGGTGCTTCAGGTGAAAGTTACCTTGCTAACATGGCAAAAGAGCATAAAGCGGACGGTTTTTTTGCGAAGCCGGTTGATGCAAAGCGGTTACTCTCCAAGATCGAAGAGCTTTTGACCAGCACAGCGCCGAGTCCAAAAGCACCCACGGCCAAGGCACGTATTCTACTAGTTGATGATGATCCCGATTTTCTCGAAGCCACACGGCAGATACTTGTTGCGAGTCGGTTTGAAGTCATCACGGCCCAAGATGGTGAGGAAGGCATTGCCAAGGCCAAGTATGAAAGGCCTGATTTGATAGTGCTCGATGTCATAATGCCTGGCAAGGACGGCTATTCCGTATGTTACGAATTGAGAAAAATAGAACAAACGCGGCCGATACCCATCATTATGCTTACTGCAGTTGGGCAACAGCTGTCTAAACCAGAGTATGCCATGGACATAGCCATTGACCACCTAGCCGACGATTATATTGATAAACCAGTAGACACTCAAACGCTTATCCGCAAGATAGAAAAGCATCTAAGATTCTTTGGCCGTTAGCATGACTCTCGTCCCGAGATTCAAATACGATGTTGCTGCTGAGCCAGGCGGCGAGAACATAAAGTTATGCTTCGCATGTGGCATATGTACAGCGAGCTGCCCGATCCGTGAGGTTGATGACCGCTACAACCCCCGTAAGATTATCCGTATGGTGCTGCTTGGAATGAAAGACCGTGTGTTGAAGAGTGATTTCATTTGGCTATGCTCGAGTTGTTATGCTTGCACAGAAAGATGTCCACAGGGCGTACGTTTTACCGAAGTGATGAATGCAATAAAGAACCTGGCAGTAAAGGAAGGACATATTCATCCATCCTATTTAATGCAGGTGGGTATAATAAAGAAAGCTGGTCGACTCTATGAGATCGACGATTTTGACAATAATAAAAGAACCTCCCTAGGTCTTCCAGTTGTGGCGAAACCGCGAATGTTTGCCGCAAAGATAAGCACATTTACCGGTTTGGATGATATCCTTGCCAAGAGAAAGGACACGGTTCCGTAAAGCAGATTATGGAAGACCTTCGCGGCTTTAGTATGCCTTCTCATCTAAGTAGTATGGGTTTTTCAGCTGCCCAATTGTGAAAGGGGTGCCTGGACTATGAAATATGCACTGTTTCCTGGTTGTACGGTACTGGGTAGAGGAAGAAACTATGAGATGGCTGCAAGACAGGTCGCGAAAGTGGTGGGCATCGAATTCGTCGATCTTGACGACTTCGAATGTTGTGGCTTCCCGGTGAAGTCAGTACACCACGATACGTTTATGCTCATGGCCGCACGCAATATCCTTGTTGCTGAAGAGCAGGGTTTGCACATATGCGCATTATGTAGTGCGTGCACGGGATCGCTTACCGAAGTTAATAAACATCTTATTGAACATTTCGAAGAGAAGGCGAAAATCGTCGCCGCGCTTAGAAAACAAGGTTTTGATTTTCATTTCGGCAAGTCTATCGAGGTCAAACATTTCACAAGAATTTTGTACGAAGACTTTGAACCGCAAGAAATCGAGAGAATGATTACCAGAAAATTATCTGGACTTAGGGTCGCGGCACATTATGGCTGTCACTATTTGAAGCCAGCCGATATATATAAAAACGCTGAAGACCCTGAGAATCCCCATTCACTTGATGAACTTATTCGGCTAACCGGTGCCGAGTCTATTGTTTATAAAGAAAAACCAAAATGCTGCGGAGCTGGCGTATTAGCGATAAGCGAAGAACTGGCATATTCAATTGCGCGGACCAAACTCTTAGAACTATCACGAAATTCTGTTGATGCGTTAGTCTTGATGTGTCCGTTTTGTAGTATCATGTTTGATGATAACCAGAGGAAAATCGAGCAGAAGTTTCAGGAACAGTATAACTTACCTGTTCTATACTATCCTCAACTCTTGGGGATAGCTTTGGGTATCGATGAGAAAGCACTCGGGTTGCGCATGAACCGCGTTTCGACAAAAGGGCTTATGGAAAAAATTGCGTGGAGCTGAATGCTTATATGAGTAACAACGATGTAATTGGTGCAACCATGGTTGTTGGCAGCGGCATTAGTGGTATACAGGCTGCCCTGGATTTGGCAGATGCAGGATTCAAAGTATACTTGCTCGAGAAAAGTGCGAGCATCGGTGGCGTGATGGCTCAGTTGGACAAGACTTTTCCCACTAATGATTGTTCGATGTGTATTCTTGCTCCTAAGCTGGTGAGTGTTGCACGGCACCCGAATATTACAATCGTAACCAATGCTGAGATTGAGAAAGTGACGGGAATGGCCGGCAGTTTCTTTGTGACTGTCAGAAAGAAGCCACGTTTTGTGGATGAGACGAAATGTACCGGGTGTGGTCTATGCATGGCCAATTGCCCAGTACGGCAGGTGATACAAATAGACGGTGAAGAGGAGAGAGTGGAATTGAGTGCTAAGGGCCGCGAGTGTGTGGAAGACATATTTAGGAGTTATGCAAAATGTCGAAGTAGCCTTATGCCCGTATTACATGCGATCAATGAGAATTATAACTATTTACCCCAAGATTTGTTGCGGTACGTAGCTGCAGAACTTGATGTGCCGTTGAATGAGGTTTTCAACATTGCTACATTCTATAATAGTTTCAGTCTTGTGCGCAAGGGGCGTCATACGATATCAGTGTGTCGAGGCACTGCTTGTCACGTGCGCGGTTCATCACGCATCCTGGACCGGATCGAGCAGGAGCTGGGCATTGC
>Ga0209427_10004285_pt1 | contig 16496 bp, 12 predicted proteins | sample DeeMarSWOR136_30_FD_187465 | JGI IMG/M metagenome (GOLD analysis project Ga0209427, IMG submission 187465) | Marine sediment microbial communities from White Oak River estuary, North Carolina - WOR-1-36_30 (SPAdes) (version 2) | ecosystem: Environmental > Aquatic > Marine > Intertidal zone >...
GAATCTGTACGAGTGGACCATATAAAAAAGGATGGATTTTATATCCACATGTGCTTTCAATCAATAGCCCTAAATTTTTCATCTGATTTAGTTCTGTTATACTCTGCTCAATATTATTTTGAAAGAGATGGGCATGATCATTAGCGTTCAGTAAGTCATGATACACAAAAGCAGCCAATGTAAATAACATGGTTTCAGGTAGCTTCTCTAAGAATGAATAGTTAAGATCGGAATGCAATGAGAGGATTAATTCGTCAGCAGAAAAATACTTAATCGCACGCAACCAGTACAAGAAAGCTATGGTGATATTGCCATAAGACAGTTTATTCAGCTTTTCAAAAAATACTTCCTTTAAGTATTTTTGCCGGGTTTCTTCAGTTCTTAATTTTTTAAATTTGCGTTTGTTCTTAACCTCACCATTTGATTCAAAAATCAAACCATATCCACTTAGGCGATGTCGCTTTAGGATCATGTCCGGAATCTCTTCATTTGTAAGCGATCCCAATTGAATTATTCTCTTAAAATATTTTGAGATTCCAATTGCTTTATCTAAGAATTGCCAGGCATATAAGGTACATGTAAATACCCAAAAAATTTGTTTATGAGTTTGATGGACAAAAAATAATAATTTTTCCAACCCTTCCAGACCGTCTATTTTTCTTAAAAAAAGATTTTGAAAGTTCTCGATAATACATATTTGTGGTATATTATCTGCTAATATTTTGCTTTCTAATTCCTGTAAGCTGCTTATTTTCTTGAGATTAAAAGCATCTACAAATAAACGAACAATTTCTTGTTCATTGTATACTGTTTTTTGTATATCGACTTTAATGACCGGATAGGGTGCAAAAATATGTTGTTGTGCGAAATGAATGAGGGTGGTTTTACCACTTCCGGTCTCTCCTAAAATAGCAGTTACTGTATGTTTTCCATTTTGCCAATCACTCAAATCTTTCTGAAGTAGTTTCATTTCCAATTTACGACCGGTATAAAATCGTTCTTCTTGAAGTGGTTCGAATTGAAATAACTTCTGGTAAACAAAAGGAAGTTGAGATATTTTATCTTTAGTATCACTTAAAAACTGAGCGATTTTTTCTTCCAGAATAATAAAGTTGTCTTCATGCGTTGCTGTTTTTTTGGAACTAAAATATTTTTGCCATATTTTTCTTAATTGAGTAAAGGGTTTTATAACTAAAAATGGTATAATCGATCTAAAGAAAATAGTGATATTTATAAGCGACTGTTTTATCTTTTCATTTTTCCTGCCGCGCTTAAACTTTGCTTCCAAATTCTTGACATTGGCATTATCGGATAATTTTACTAATTCTTCTTCAAATAGCATGGTATCTTGTAAAAGCTGCTCTGTACTTTCTAAAGCCAGATGCTCGCATTGTTTTACCAGTTCATCCAACATTGAAGAAGTTCTTTCCAAACCTTCTGTTACTAATCTTTGAGCTTCCTGAAAACCCAATTCACCGCGACCATTGCGCATAAGATTTAAGGCGGTCTCTAAATTGAACTCTAATGTTTGATCTATTTTTGAAATGTTGCGAAAAATTTCCTCCTGACGAAGTCTTACCTGATCAACAAATCTTATTTGTTTGTTGAGCAGTTCAGATAGAAATTCCTTATGAACCATTTCCTTAAGTGCTATGTGGTCAACTTTAGATTTTGGTGGTATGTTTTTTATGTCTTTTTTACTAAATATGCTATGCATATTGGCCAAATTTTCCAGGGAGCCTTCTATCTGAGAAGTATAGGTTTCCAGTGTATGCACCAAACGTGCCTGATATAATGTATTTAATAATTGTGGCAGTTTGACTTGAGGTAAGGAATTCAACAACGTAGTGCATGTGTTAATAACTTTCCGCTGGGTAAGCTTATCGCCATTATCTGGATAAAACACATCTTTAGCATCTTCTATCATCATCTTCACTTCACTAATAGTGGGTTTTATCACTGTATTTACTTTGTCTTGAATGTTTTTTGAGGTCTCAACCAGAATTCGAGCCGTGTGTAACTGTAAGACGATAAGTTCCAGATCTCGCTGCCATTCTTTTTGTATACCTTGAATATGTATTTCCCAGGAATCGAGATGCGTCTTAAAACGGTTTTCCATTTTAATCTTTTTAGAAGATAAGGATCCGTCAGAGTAGATTTTGTGCGGGAGTTGAAAGGTACCGGCCAGATCCCATGCTTGTAAAAATTTCTTGGCTATTTCCTGCCATTTGTTGTCCAGGCGGTTAGTAAATTGCTTTTCATAAGCTGATAAAGTCTCCAGTGTCTCATCAATATTTTTTAGTATTTCCGCAAGTATGTATAACCTGTCAAAGATATTTAATGCTTCGGGTGACTTTACTATACCATCTATTTTGTCTAATAAAAGTGTTTTGTTAAACAGGTCGTCAATCTTATTTTGAATAATAAATAGTTGACCTGTAATTGCACGTAGAAATTGTTCCCATTCCTGGGCAACAAAGTTATTTAAAGGAAACTCAATAAAATAACATATTAAATGATGAAGTTGAATCTTCCGCTCGAAGGGCCCAATAAGTATTTTAGGTTTGTTTAAAACCTTGTGCAGGAAATTGACAAATTTAATACCCTGATTGCTCAACCATCGTTTCAAGGGCTGAAATTTTTTTCTAAATCTCATTACCAGACTATCGCTTGCCATGGCTTTCCAATAGTTAGCAGCCAAATATATGTGAATATCTTCAGGGAATTTTTCTAGAATCTGATTAAACTTATCATGCCATCCATTTGATATACTATCGTATGAATAATCATCGGGTAAATATTTTAATGTTTTTACCCAGCCGATTAATTTTACCGCTTTTAATTCGAATTCCTGCCATAATAGTTCAGGTGTCGTTGTCCATTCATCATTCTGCACCAGATCTACTTTCATTTCATTCAGGATAATTTGTAAATTCTTAAGATTTTTCTGATGATTTTTATCCCATAGTGTGAAAGAGTTTTGAATAGCAGATTTGATTACATTTTCAAGCTGTTCTAAAATCTGTTTTGGTTCAATTTTCATTTTCTAATCTCTAAATAGATATATTGCTCTCTAAATGTTATCCAGTACCGGGCACATATTTACCATATTATTAATATCGACAAATCTGGATTGATCTGAAATTTTAGCACAGGAATGGTTTAAATCCGCATAGCTATTTTCCGTGCAATAGCATTTTATTATTGAATTTGATTTAATTAATATTTATAGTTTTAGTAATATATTAAACGAAAAAAAGGTGGGTAAGAAATGAAAAGAAGATGTGCCTGGGTCCCCAACGAAGAATTATATATACATTATCACGATTTTGAATGGGGCGTCCCTGAATATGATGAGAGAAAGTTATTTGAAATGCTTATCTTAGAAGGTGCTCAGGCAGGATTAAGCTGGTCGACCGTTTTAAAAAAGCGTGACAATTATCGCAAGGCTTTCGATATGTTCGATCCTGTAAAAATCGCGCAATATGACCAAAGGAAAATTCAAGAATTGGTTGCAAATCCAGGCATAATACGTAATCGTCTGAAAATAGAAGCAACCATTAAAAACTCCAGTCTATTTTTAGATATAAAGAAAACATACGGTAATTTTACTGAATATATTTGGCAATTTGTAGGCGGTAAGCCAAAAGTGAATCACTGGAAGTCCCTCTCAGAACTACCCGCGAAAACTTTGGAATCGGATAAAATGAGCAAAGATCTGCAAAAGTATGGATTTAAGTTTGTAGGGTCAACCATCTGTTATGCATTTATGCAGGCCGTAGGTATGGTCAATGATCATACAGTAGATTGTTTTAGATATAAGGAAGTTATGTTATTAAAGAAATCCAGTTTATAAATTAATAAGTAAATAGCATGAAAGAAAATGCAGGTGTTTCAAATAGTAAGATAAAATTTTGTGATTTAAGATGCGAATATGCTGACTTTGCCAGGGAAGATGCGCTTGATGGTTCAGGCTCCTGCAGAACATTCATAGCGCTGTGGTGTAAACAATTACAAAAGCATGTAACAAAAAATGCACCCTGTGAAGTTTCATATGGCTCGAGAAGGCCCAAATCAAATTTTTGATGCATTCATCATAACATAATATTTAGGAAATGCGGCATAAAACTTCATAGCTTCCGTTAAATGCCAAATGGGGCATTGATCAATTACCGTATGGGCATGAATCTCATTTGCCGGCCCAAAACCAAAAGTGGGGATTTTGAATAATCCTGCGGTCGCAACCCCGTTAGTACTAAAATCCCATTTACCGGGAAGTGCATCTCTTAGATATATCTTTTTGTATAATTCACTGGCACATTTTAATGCAGGATTATCCTGTTCCAATGACCAGGCAGGGTAATATTTTTGCATCTTAAGGGTCAAACCCTTATAGCTCGGACTTTCGTACTCAGGAATGATAATTTTTGCTTTGACATTTTGAATGCTCGATAATGCAGAAATTTCTCTCAACGCAGATTCAATCGTTTCGCCTGTTGTAAGTCTTCTATCGATGTAAATAGCAGCGAGATCTGCTACCGCATTAAGAGAGGGTGCCTCTGAGCGAATACGTGAAATGGTAATTGAGCCCTTTCCCAGAAAAGATTCGGACTTAAATGTATGATTCAGTTTTTCAATATCATGAATAATTGGAGTTATTTTATAAATTGCATTATCACCTCTTTCCGGTGTTGCACCGTGACTGGAGAAACCCTCTGTTATAATTTCAAATTCTACTCGGCCCCTTTGTCCCCGATACAGTTGCAGATTGGTCGGTTCACAGATGATTACAGATTCAGGTACAATTTTATCTTCCTTGACAATATATTGCCAACATAAGCCATCACATTCTTCTTCCTGGATTGTTGCTGTAACATATAAGGTAAAGTCATCTTCCAAATCAAGTTGTTTAATGATCTTGCCAGCGTAAACGAGTGCAGCTAAAGCACCTTTCATATCGCTGGCACCTCTCCCATAAATGATGCCATTTTTCTGTTTACCTTGGAAGGGATCAAATTGCCAAGCGTTAATATTGCCAATATCCACTGTATCTACATGGCCATCCATGGCAAGTACATGTTTACCCGAACCAATGCGACCTAATAGGTTCCCCATCGGATCAGTATAGACTTCATCAAATCCATTGTCACTCATTGCATTGGCGATTCTTTCAATTACAGCTCCTTCGTTTCCGGAGGTAGAGGGGATCGCGATGAGTTCTCTTAAAAGGTTTGCTGAATCTGCAGTTAGTAAATCAGACATCCGGGCTATTTTTTCAAACATCATTGAATATCCAGGGCAGAATTTGAAATTATTTGTAAGTAGACAATTAATTGAATAAGATATTTATTATATTTCGTGTATAACGATACTATAATCGGCAAGTTGTCTGTTTTTATAGTAAAATTTACCCGAGAAAAATACATCTTTTTCGATCAAATGTAGAAAGAATTTATCCCCTTCCCATAGATTTAATTTTACCAAATCCTTATCATTTATCCATTCCAGATGCCCTTCGAGCGATTGTATGAATTTTCCCTCATGTATATCATCTGCTTTTTTGGTGCGATGCATCATTAATGTTTTCCCGTTATGTTTTACATAACATAATGTGGCAAGTTTCATAAGTATTTAAGCGCTCAATTTTACTGAGATATAAGTTTTCAATTTATTTTATTAACAAACGATAAAGACAGTGTTAAAATTTTTTTATTAAGAGCGATAGAAAAAAATGAACCGATTCCAAAGAGAATGATACTAAATAGTTACTTTTTATCTCTTGCTTTAAATTTTGCATCTATCATATCTCCATGATCCATATTTAGCAAGTTGCTGAGCTTGCGCATTAGATATTCTTCATACTTATCCACCTTATCGTCAGCATAAACCACGTGCCATAATATTTCCAACACCTTTTTCTTCTCTTCTTTCGAATAATGATTGTTTATTAGATTGGTGAATTGCCATAAATCGAGACTTTCCTTTCGTTCAAGTTCAGACAACTCTATCAATTCGGAAGCATCGTGGTGGGAGAGATTGAATTCATCTTGCAGGATAGAAATAATTTTTTCTTGTTCAAGCGAATTGAATTCAGAGTCAGTATGTGCCATTTCCAGCAGAAGAGCACAGGTCGCTATTGGAATTCTTTGCTGTGATTGCGATGAATCACTGTCATGGTCTATTTCCATCTTTGCTTGAAAAAAGTCAAGAATTCTATTAATCATGTCTGTCACTCCTGGGAAAATGATGTATGGAATATAAGAGAGAAAAACGTAGATGTAAAGCAGATCATTCCTTTGTAATGGAAAGAGTCGTATCTTTCTTAAGACTAAATAATTTTCATTTATAGTCTGTGACTTCTGGCACAAATGGTTGCCCCCTATTTTTTCTATCTTTCACTAAGAAGGAAAGTAAAGTAATTTTATACCGAGGTACCGTTTTGGAATGTGTCGTATTTTGTCTGGATGATAAATTAACTCGGGAAATATCTGAGGTAATATCCCATATTCCTCGTATAAGTGCCCATTTTTTCAGAGACTTGGGAAAGTTACACTCATTTCTGAGTCAAAATTCAACACTATTCGCTTTGATTGCCATTCAACAAAATAGTAATGGAGGTCAATTATTACAATTAAATAGAGAGTTTCCTCAGGTATACTTTATTTACTACTATCCTTCTTTAAATTTAAATAATTTTGAATATTCAAATTTTGCCAATTATAGTTATATTGTTATTGGGGAAAAACGTGTTATTCTTCTTTCGGAAATCATTTTAAGTTTAACCAAGAGTTATTGGAAAAAAATTCCATATGAGAAATTTAAAATAACTTATGAAAAGCTTTCCCCCAGACTTAAGCGCGTTATGAATTATATTGAGACACACGATCTAAAACGGTGTGGTACAGGAGAAATTTCCGATTATCTAAATATCAGTCAGGGATATTTTAGTCAGGAATTTAAGAGGGAAACAAACAACACATTTAGAGGATTCATGCAGCAGCTATTGGATCATTACGAATCGATCATATTCGACCGGCTTGGATTATCGGCCAAGGCTGCGGCGCAAATATTAGGTTATAGCGAGTTATCAAGTTTCAGTAGATCTTTTAAAAAGAGAAAAGGCTATCCTCCTTCCCAGCAACGGACTCGCCATCGCCTTGAATTAAGAAAAAAAGAGTTTGCCTAATTTATTAAAATATCGATATAATTAGATTAATGTTTTTCTATCTTTCGGCTTCAAACACAACCCACCACAATACATTTAAAAAATTGCCTGCAATTATTGTTGTTAATTTATTAAGATTTTTATAATTTGCTCTTAAAATTTATTGAAAAGAAGTCGAAAATTAGAATAAGATATAGTAATAATATAATTTTTTGATTCAGGAGTCATCAATGGACAAAAAAAAGGTACTCGTCGTGGATGATGAGCAGGATGTTCGCGAAACTCTTGAAACTGTGTTACGGAAGTTAGATTACAATCCCGTTGTGGCCTCTGGAGGCGAAGAGGCGTTGGAAGTAATTCGTAACCAGAAAGTTGACGTTGTCTTATCCGACTTATATATGCCGGGTATGAATGGGATTGAATTATTGAAGCGTGTTAAGGCAGCTAAAAAGAATATCGTATTTTTAATGATTACAGCTCATCCTACGATTGAAACCGCTGTTGATGCCATAAAGAAGGGGGCATATGACTATCTGACAAAGCCTTTTCATATTGAGGAAGTGCGCATAAAAATCAGCCGTGCCATGGAAAAGCAGGGTTTGACTTATAGTCTAAAATGGGCTAATGGTATGATCTGGGCTTTGATAATATCAATTCCAATATGGCTGGTTTTGGGTATAATCCTGGCATCTTTATTAGGTGACTAAAACAAAACGTTCAATACCTGCTATTTATCACCCGCTGCCTCAAATACTTATGTCATTACAATTGTTGCATGTCTTAAATCTTATTTCTTAATTCTTAAATCTTAGGTTTATACATGATTATTCAGAAAAAATTAAGTATAAGCACCAAGGGCTTTAATGATATTATCGATCTCACCCCTTCCTTGAGAGATTTCGTTCAGGAATCGAATTTGCATAACGGGCATGTGCTTGTGTTTGTCTCAGGTTCAACTGGGGGATTAACGACCATTGAGTACGAGCCGGGCTTATTGCGGGATCTGCCCGAGATGCTGGAAAAAATTGCACCAATGGGGGTGCGTTACCACCACGATGACACATGGCATGATGGAAATGGGTATGCTCATTTAAGAGCAGCGCTGATTGGTCCATCAATTACCATACCTTTTCAAAATAGTGCCATGCAATTAGGTACCTGGCAGCAGGTGGTATTTATTGATTTTGATAATCGTTCCCGTAGGCGTGATTTGCATGTGCAGATTTATGGGGAATAAGCCCAATTTGATTTACGATTGATGATATCCGATATCCGATCTGCGATTTATTAACTTCGTAAATCGTCAATCGGATATCGTTAATCATAATTCTCGAACCTCTTTCAGAAAGCGTGATATTTCGTCTGAGGTATTATAAATTGAAATCCCAATCCTAACCACCCCGCCTCTGTACAATAAACCAAGTATTTCCATAGGCCTGATGGCATAAAAGTGTCCGTCCCAGGCACAGATGCCTTTATCATCAAGTGCCGCACAGACTTCTGTGGGTGTTTTATTTTGCACAGTGAATGCAATGGTCGGCGCTCGTTGTGCAGATTCAAACTTTGGACCAAAAAGTTGTACGTTGGGGATAGCAGCAAGTTCATCATAGGCAGCTTTTGCTAGTTGATGTTCATAGTCGGCAATTCTTTCCATGGCACTAACCAACCTGGCTCTTAAATCGAAACCTGATCCAAACGACGCTATATATTCAATAGCCGCTCTAACGCCTTCCAAAGCAGGATGATTAAGCGTGCCCGTCTCTATTTTATAAGGTGCCTGCTGCTCCTGCGTTCTGAGACAATCGGTTGGCAGCATATCAAGCAAACCCTGCCGGGCAAAAAGAATTCCAACATGAGGCCCATAGAATTTATAGGCTGAGCACAGCAGGAAGTCAACACCTAATTCCTTCACTTTCAGGGGAAAATGGGGGGCGTAGTGGACAGCATCAACCAAAAGCCACGCACCTACTTTATGGGTCAGTTTCCTAATTAGAGCCACATCATTCACGGTTCCCAGGGCATTTGATGCATACCCAATGGCGACCAGTCGAGTGGATTCAGTAATTTTGTTCATAAAGTCATCATAATCGAGCGTTCCATCAGGATTGAGATTTACCTCACTGACAACGAATCCCTGATCTCTTAGACTCAGCCACGGTCCACGATTGGATTCATGGTCAAGCTGGGTTATTAAAATTTTGTCACCTTTGTTAAAATAGCGCCCTATAGCTCTGCTCAGGGCGTAATTCAGGGTAGTCATATTTGCACCAAACGAGATTTCTGTATGGCTCGATGCACCTAAGAATTCTGCTACTACCGTGCGCGCATTTTGAATAATTTTATCGGTTTCACTTGAAGTAACAAATTGTCCATGGGTATTGGCATTGCAGGTCAAATAGTAGTGTACCATGGCATCGAGAACCTTTTCAGGTACCTGTGTACCTGCAGGGCCATCTAAATAAGCTAAGGGAAAACCATTTTGAATACGCTTTAGGGCTGGAAAATCTTTCCGGCAGTCGAGAATATCGTTATAATTTTTGCTTTTTTCATACATTGTGAACTCCCTCACAAGACAAAAATAGGTTGGCTATAGCAGTTTTAAAATTGAAAGACTTAGAGAAGTAGACAGATGTGTGTAAATTTTGAATTTCATTTTACTTTCACAAGTACAAATGTAATATCGTCTGTTTGCGGTTGATTTTTGCGCCACTCTTCACCTTGTTTGGTTAAATAGCTGATTATCTCAACTGGTGCTTGTTCAGCACACTCATAAAAGTACTGTTTTACGCGTGGATAATCCAATGTTTCATTATTCTCATTAAACAGTTCAGCGAATCCATCGGACATTAACAAAATGGTGTCTCCGCTTGAAATTTCTGTATTGATCTGTTGATAGGTAAAATTTTCAATGCCTCCAAGAGGTAATCCTTTGATTATTAACTCTTCGACTTTTTTGGATTTATTGCGGTAGAGATATATTGGTGGCATTCCCGCAGCAGAAAATACCAATTTATGATCCTTGATTCTTACCAACATCATAGCCATATACAAGTTTCCCAGGCGCATTCTTTTTATAACTTTTGTACAATGGTGAAAAAAATCTGGTATGTAAAATATATTGCCCATGGTGTTAAATAGACTTTTTATTAATGTAACCATAATGCCGGCTTTCGTGCCATGCCCTGTAGCATCGCCAATGGCAATGGTTAATGATCCATCATCAGAAAGATTAAAATCGTAATAATCTCCTCCCACTTCTGTTGCGGTTTTCATATGAACAGCAATTTCCAGGTGAGCAACTTGGGGGACTTTATGGGGGAGCATGGAAAGTTGCAGCTGGCGAGCCTCTTCTAATTCCCTGGTTTTTCGCAGATTATCTGCCTCTAGGACCCGTCTTTGAATTTCCTGCTCCCGTGCATGGCGCTCTTGTGCCAATAAACGCTCATTAGTTTTTGCGAAGTCGCGCGCCAGGTTAATGCTTACAGCAATACTGAGCAGCATTATGCCATACACATAAACGATGGTATTGCCTCCCAAAGGTTTGACGATATCGATGTCAATTAGAATTTGATAAACTACTGCTAAGATTAGCGCAATAAAACCAATGGCAATTACCCAATCCCATTTTTCTTTTTTAAGACTGGGAGAGAGTACAACCCGGAAAAGCTCTAATCCGGAAATGCCCAAAAAACCGTAAAAAAAGTAATTTAATAATTGCGATGGCTTTATAAATAACCATACAATTAATGCTACCGCTCCTGCTACGAAAAAGATATAGTTCTTGGGGATTTTCTTATAAGCATGAGCATAGGTGGTTAGAATGCCAAAAACCAGGGCAACATTTACAGATATGAATGATGCTTTTCTGTAAAAAAAAATTTCTTGTACGTTTTGTGTAAAGGGAATCTGGAAATTTGTATAGGAGAGAGCTGCAAATCCTATGAGACAAAGGGAATAGAAAAGATTCTCTTTCATACTGGGATAAAAAAGAAAGAGGAGAAAATGAAGAAGAGCAAGTGTAAGTGGGATGGTGGTAAAGATCATTTGTGCCAGTGAATTCGATCTTACCGTACTGATTCGTTCCTCAATTGCGCTATTTAGCTTCTCCAGGATCAATGTAAATCCAAGCGCACCACCCAGCTCAGCAATATTTGCCCAATTGAGGTTGGAATATCGGATTGCTATGGTATGTGTTTCTTTAGCATCAAAGATGATAAATCTGGGATTTTGTTCTAAAAAAGATATCTCCTCATCCTGCGAATGACCGATTTGTCCAAACTGATATAATAATGCACCATCCAAATATATTTCCGATGCGCCGGCTTGATTCATAAAGAGCGCTAAAGGCATATGCCATAAAGAGGAATCCACAGTTATATCTAGCCTGAACCAACCAATGCCCTGCCAACCACTAGTGGGCAGATTATTGGGATTTAAGAGTGGATTTATGATCTCCCAATCATGGTCATTATAATTAGGATCTGACCAGCTTAAGTCATCACCGGGATGATAGCGCCAGTTTTCATAAAGTTCAATTTGGCCTGCTTTATTGTTAAGTCGTCCGGCGGAGAGAAGTGTGCTGCGACTAAACATGTCTCGCCAGTTTGGAATCTCTATCTTAATGGTAGTATCCTGCAAAACATATAGAGTGAAATTAGGAAACTCAAGACCTTGGTGATCCACTGCCTCTGTAGGCCAGGAACCTCTGGTAAATTTAAATTCCAATTGTGTTCCATGAGTAAATGAAATAGCTCTAGACCAGCTGCCATCTGATTGTTTGGTAAGAGGAATGTCATCGGGATCCCACCGACCCAATTGGGGATGATTTCCAGTAATGTAAATAACTGAATTTTCTGGTAGTGATACAGGAATTACCCGAAAGTTTACAATTTTATCGGATTGTGATAATTGATCGCGGCAACCAAATAATAACAATAATAAAAAGAAAAATGTACTTACAATTATTTGCTGTCGCTTAGTTATAGGCATGTCAATATATACGTGATTTTTGAAATACTTATTTAAAGTAAAATTCTATATTAATTTACTTAAAACTAAGTAAAAAATAGACCATGAACAATAGGGGGTTTAAATATAAAAATGTGTTTCTGATGCTCAATGCACCTAAACATGATCTCGCTCCTGAATTAAAACGGATATCTTTTACATTTTTTATTAAATATTTATTTGCGTTACATTTGTGCAGCTCAATATATTTAAGTGCAGTTTGCAGGAAGTACAATTTGAAAAAGAAAAAACAAAAAGAGGAAAAAATATTAAAAGGGATACCCGTATCCGAAGGTATTGCTCTGGGAAGTATATGTATTTACCGTACGGAGATAGATGACATTTATACTTACTCAGTGGAGCCCGAACGGATTTCTCATGAGTTAGAGCGCTATTTTTCATCTTTAAATGAAGTTGCCATGCAATTTATGGACAAACAGAATCACATTGCGCGTGACGTGGGTGCCAAGCATGCAGAAATATATGAGGCCTACAGATTGATTCTTGAGGATCCAATTTTCCAGGAAGAAATTCCCGAGTCTATCCGAAAGCATAATGAGAATGCAGAATCCATTATACGTAAAAAGCTGCTGGTTTTGGAAAAACGTTTTGAAAGTATAGAGGATGAATACTTACGGGAGAGGATATACGATATTCGCGGAGTTTCCAGGCGTCTTATTTATAATTTAATGCATACAGATAGTCATTGTGACTTCAGCCGCTATTCGGATAATATTCTAATCGCGCGTGAGCTCACCCCTGTTGATTCAATATACTTTCAACATCGTGCTTTAAAAGGTATTGCTACTGAATATGGCGGTAAAACAAGCCACGCTGCAATCCTGGCTCATTCATTAGAAATTGCGGCAGTGGTCGGTGTTGGAGATTTAATGAAAAGTCTGGGTGGCATTCGACGTGTGGCAATTGATGGATACGAAGGCAAGGTTATTCTGAATCCCAGCAAAGAGGTAGAGAAAGTTTTCAAGGAAAGAATTGAACTTTGGGAAAGACGAAAAAAACGTTTTGAAAATCTGATCAGTGTCCCATCTCCAGTAATTTCAGGGAAAAAGATAAAATTATTGGCCAATATCAACGATGAGTATGAAATAGCACTGGCCCACAAATATCATGCTGAAGGCGTGGGACTGTTTAGAACGGAATTACAGTTTATTGCAAAAGAGCGATTTTTGCGCGAAGAAGAGCAGTTTCAAATATATAAGAAAATTTTACGAGCTTTTCCACAGCACGAAGTTATTATAAGACTGCTCGATCTTGGTGGGGATAAATTTTTGCCGTTTTCCAATGAGTACCATGAAATGAATCCTTTTCTCGGCTGGCGATCGATTCGCATATTACTCTCTGATACGGATATATTTTATTCTCAGTTACGGGCCCTCTTTAGAGCATCTAAATTTGGTAATTTAAAAATTATGATACCCATGGTCTCCAGTCTCGAGGACATTTTGGCAATTAAAAATGTGATGACTAAAGTACAACAAGAATTAAATCTCAAAGATAAACATATAGCTATTGGGATAATGGTTGAAGTCCCTTCTGCAGCAATTGAAATCGAAAAATTGTTAAAAGAGGTAGACTTTGCCAGTATTGGAACCAATGATTTGATACAATATACTTTAGCAGTAGATAGAAACAACGAAAAGGTTGCCAGTTACTATCAGCCATTGAATGGAGCGATCTTGCACCTCATCCGACGTGTAACCGAAGCCGGTAAAAAACTTAAAAAGGAGATATCGGTTTGTGGTGAAATGGCTGGTGAACCACTGTATGTACCCTTACTTTTGGCATTGGGCTTGAGAAATCTGAGTATGCATCCCGCCTCATTACCACGGGTAAAAAATATGTTATTAAAGACGCCCGATAAAATAATCGAACACCTCTCAAAAAATTATGATCGCTTCAATACGGTTGAAGAGCTATCAAAATATTTACAGGCAAATTTAAAGAAGATTGAATCAGCAGAAGCCTAAAGGAAATTACTTCAACATAACCATTTTACGTACAAATTGGTGCTCAGCACTAACCAGACGATAGAAATAGATACCGCTTGCTACGCGTAGGCCACTGGCGTTTAGCCCATCCCAACTGACCTCGTGGTATCCAGGAGATAATTCTCTATTATCAAGTAATGATAAAATTTCCTGACCTAATATATTATATATTTTTAACGATATCTTTTGTCCTTCCGCATTCCCAGGGATGCCAAATTTTATTGTGGTAACAGGATTGAAGGGATTGGGATAATTTTGCATTAATTTAAATGTACTGGGTATGATCTTTGGTGTAAAGTTGGCATCTTGTGTTGCATATATGGTGAACTGTCTATTTTGTGTATTTGTCTTAAAATGATTGCTATTGGTTTCGCTCATATTGAGTACTTTTTCGCTCTCCCCATCAACTAAATACAGATATACACCTCCATCTTCCTTCCAATCTGGCCAGGATAGTTCATGATCTTTACCGACGGCACTGGTTGAAATTTTCAGATTCCATTCTTTAACTTCAGAGATATTTTCAAAGGGCTCGCGTATATCCTGGGTGATCTTACCCTGGGGCGTGGAGAAATAGGCTGAACAATGTTCAGAAAGATGAGGGGGTTCATAAATAGGAAGCGTTTGAGTTAAATATCCGCTACCTATTATATTTCCTGCATCACTATGTTGATCATTTTGGATGGTAAGAGCCAGGCGCCAATTGTTGTTACTCATCTTATTTAGAGCGGATACATTGTCTGATCTGCTATCGGATATATTTCTATCAGGAAAAGCAGGATCATAAGAAAATATCAGCGTTCCACCCTGTGGGGCATAGACCCAGTATCCGCGCCAGGGGTAAGCTATCGTTGAATCAAGAATACCCCACTCATAACCCGGTAAAAGATAACTGGAACGGTACCAGTATACAGCAGGTGCTATCAACTTCTGCTCAATGGCTTCGGAGATGCTTATAACCATTTCATTGGCACGCGGTTGAAAGCGCATTTTGGCAAAGTGCAAAGGATATCCTGAAGGAACACCGATTTGATTCCAACCGGATTCCAGTTGCACAGTACTTGAATCCCTTTCAGAATTCAATTTATATTTCTTGACATCGATCAATCTTGGTTTGAATGATAATATCCAAACGCCCTGGCCGGATTTCAATGTGGAATCTGCAAATGAGATATATTTCATCTCATTGTTATCCCAGCGAAATATTGCAGCACTGGAGTCAATAAAAAACTCTGACAATGGCATGTTATGATCTCGGGGGATACTGGCAAGATACCAACGATGTTTCGTTAAAAGTGCAGTAGAACCCATAACAAATACATGCTTTTGATAAGCCATGGCATTATCTGCAAAACCATTACCTTTTGTATCATATACCCATAAATCAAAGCGATAAAGGCCATCTTCCAGAGGGTAAAAGTCTATTGGAGCAATTGGAAGATCTACACCGTTGTATAAAACGTCAAAATCGGTAAGATTATTTATCTTAAGGAAGCGATATTTCATGCGCAGATCATCACTAGCATCGCCGATGGACCAGCCTAAAGTATCGATTGTATCGTTGGCTGTAAATTTAAAACGCACCGCTGCGAATTTGTGTGCAGAATCAGGTTCAGCCAAAGTGGTTATTTTTGGCGCTATACGATCAAAGAGTATTTTCATGATTATTTTTTTGTCTCTGACAATCCAACCAGGTTGATTTGTCTCTAATTTTATAAAAACGTTATGGTCGATATCGTTCATTAATTCAGAAGGATTCATCGTAAAGGAAACCTCACTGGAATCATATGGTGCGATGGATTTGTCTGTCGTGTCCATCTGAAACCAACGATCCAATATAGGATTTGCAGCATATGAGAATCGGAAATAGAGGGTTCCGCCTCCTTGATTAATAACTTTCAAAGCTGCGTGTAAAGTATCTTGCGGGGGAACATACGCACGGTGATCGCTAAAGTCGAATAAGACGTTAGGTGCTAAGGTAGTGGCTGTGCTTTGAAGTGCATGGGAATAGATGTGAATTCCGGGATCAAAGTAATTGAAAATTGCCAAATAATAGGTTTTAGCAATTTCGAGATTTTTTATACTATATTGCACAGTGCTATTTATCGATAATATGGTATCAAGAATTGTCAGCGCACTATCAGCGTCGTTAATTGCCTGTAAATGGCTCATACAAATGATGGTACCACTATAAAACTGATTGTCGGGATTTGTCCATGTTAAGGTGAGCATCTGATCGCCGGGAGTGACCGTAAGACCCTGGGGAGAGGTGACCGGATTTAATGCAATGGTCAGGTTCAATGTATCTGAAATCG
>Ga0209427_10004287_pt1 | contig 16494 bp, 10 predicted proteins | sample DeeMarSWOR136_30_FD_187465 | JGI IMG/M metagenome (GOLD analysis project Ga0209427, IMG submission 187465) | Marine sediment microbial communities from White Oak River estuary, North Carolina - WOR-1-36_30 (SPAdes) (version 2) | ecosystem: Environmental > Aquatic > Marine > Intertidal zone >...
ATGGCTTGCCTTTTAGCTACCTGCCCGATCAATCTTTCCCCGGTCTTGGTGAAAGCTACTACTGAGGGAGTCGTTCTCGATCCTTCAGCATTCTGGATAACCACCGGGTTTCCTCCCTCCATCACCGCCACACACGAATTCGTGGTTCCTAAGTCTATTCCAATTATTTTGCTCATTTTTTATCACTCCTTTGTTTTAAGATTTTTCTTGCCTTGTCAAAACCTATCTTCTATTGCCCCTATATGCTAAAACCTGTCCGTGATCCCCCAGGATAGCGGAATAGGCACTTTGTTTCATTTCCCAGGTGCAAGGGCCCCCCTTGGGAAGCCCTTGCACTTCAGTCCCGTCGAGTTTATTCGACGGTGATGGGGATTTGCTTCGGCTTGACTTCCTCAGATTTGGGCAGGGTGATCCTCAAGATGCCGTCCTTGTAGGTTGCCTTCACCTTGTCCGGCTGAACAGAAGTAGGGAGGGTGAAGGAGCGCGAAAACGATCCATAGCTTCTCTCCACGCGATGATAGTTGGCGTCCTTCTCCTCCTTCTCCTGCTTTTTCTCGCCACTGAGGGTCAGAACGTTGTCCTGGATTGATACCGTGACGTCGTCTTTGGACATCCCGGGAATCTCCGTGTTGATGATCACATTGTCCTTAGTTTCGGACACGTCCACGCAAGGACACCATGCTGCTTCAGTCCACTCAGGTCTCGTTACCGGACGTCCAAAGAAATCGTCAAAAAGCCGGTTCATCTCGTCCTGGATGCTTATCAGATCCCTGAACGGTCTCCATCTGGTTATAGCCATAACTCCTACCTCCTTTCATTTATGTTTACTTGAAATGTACTTTGATTTCTCTCTCTTTTACCACTTCGGATTTGGGAATGCTCACTTTCAAAAGCCCATCTTTGAAACTTGTCCTTATCTTTTTCAGGTTTGCCGAATCGGGTATAACAAAGGAGCGAGAAAACTTTCCGAATTTCCTTTCACCAAGCTTCTGGTTGTCGTTTTTATCTTCTCTTTTCTTTTCTCCTTCAAGGGTTAAGTTGTCATCATCCAGGGTCAGATCGAAATCTTCCTTTTTCAATCCCGGAAGCTCAGCACTTATAACAAATCCATCCTTCGTCTCAAAAATGTCAACATCAGGCTCCCATCCATTACTCCCAACTCTCAACATTGGATAAAATTCAATCAGTGTCATTTTTTCACCTCCTAATTCACTTTTCAGTTAACCATATTGCAACACTTGTGCCAAAATTAAGCGATCAAGATAAGTGGCGGTATTATAATAACTTAAACGGAATGCCCCATCATCGCCCTTGAGAATCGGGCTGCCAATTTGACCATAGTCATAGTGATAATGACATAGGGGGCGCCATAATGGCAGGACAATTCGCACGTTTTGTCAAACAACGTTTGCTGTTTGCTTGTGATTTCTGGAACACCAGCGGAGGTAGAGTAGGGTAGAGGTAAAAAAAGAAGCCGAGGTTTTCTCACCACGGCTTCACGGTGATTTGGCTTTGCGCCAATACTCTGACATTCCCCTCAAAGGCAGAGGGCTTTTTATTCCTTCATTCTCTCTTTAGAGAGGGCCTTGAAATACTCTTTGATCAACTGCTCGTATTCTTTAGGATAGGCTTCCTCTAAGAATCTGGAAAGATCATCTTTTGCCATTTGATCGGGTTGGAAAAGATCAGACGGAAGCTCCTTAGGGCTTGGTCGAGAGATATCCTCTCCCACTTCAGCTCTCCTTTTCTTGGAGAGGTCTCTTTTTCGGATAGATTTTTCAGCATCCAAAAGGCGAGATAAGATTTTCTTCTGTCTCTCGATAGTGGACTGATCCACATGCAATCTCTCAAAATCGTCCACCACTTTTTTCATCTCTTCGCCCAAATCGTCCAATCGGCCCAAAATCTCGGAGCTATTGCCGAACTCGTTTTCCAACTGAGCTAAGCTTTTTCTGACTGCTTGCTGTTCCGCTGCTAACCTTTGCATGGCAGCTTGCTCGGACAAGGAAAGCTGCATGCCCGGTCCACCACACATGCCTAATTGCTCGGTCCCTTGATTTATACATGATTGGTTATTGCACATCTTTTGGAGTTGTTCAAACATCTGCTCCATTCCGGATCCGCTGCACGATTTCTGGGCAGCATTCATAGCTTGCATGAGTTTTCGAGCGGTGACATTGAGATCGTAAACCGCTTCCTTTTGTTCATCCAATGCTATGTCTCCTTTTCTCTCTTCCAGATTTCTGGTTGCTTTCTCCATGCTGCCCACAGAAAGAGCCATAAATCTCCGAACGTCTGAACCGATGAAAATGGTTTTCTGTGCCAGTGTGTCCAGATCCTCGGCGACTCTGGTTGCACCCGATTTTAGATTCTGTTGATCCAAAGCTAAAGACCTCAATCCCATATCCACTCGCTCCAGTTGTTCCACCTGCTCGAACAAACCTTCCTGGCCGTCGGAAAGATCAAAAAGGTCATGAAGGGCTTTTTTGATTGCCTGCAAGATTTCCTCTTTCATCTCCAGCTGCATCTTTTCCTTGGCTGACTTTAGACGATTAGCCATGTCTTTCAATTTGTTGGAGCAGCTCTTTCCAGATTTCATAGCTCCAGACTTGTTCATTTCGGAAAGTTGGGAGATCATCTGCCCCATGTCAGCTTTGACTCCAGATTCCTGTGCCATATTCTGAAGCTCATCGATCTCTTCCGGAGGCAAAAGGGAGAGCTCTGTGGCAAGGTCCGAAAACTCCTGCATCTTCTCCTCAAAGCTATCCAAATCTTGTCTCAGGTGCTTTTCTGCATTGGAAAGTTTGGGTAGCTTTTCCTTTTCGGAAGCCTCGACGTTTTGATTAATCTCATCTTGAGATTCAGCCATCCTTTCCGCCATTTTTATCAGATCTTCCAGCTTCTGTTCCGCTTGCATTCTTTTTAGAAGAGCTATGGTTCGATCCAGCCTTTTTAGCAATTCCTCCTGTGAGAGTTTCATTTGCTCTGCTGCTTGCTTCAAAAGCTCCGGGTCTAAATTTTTCAAAGCTTCGGCAAGTTTTCGCAAAGCCTCTTTCATCTCCGGAGTGATGATCTCTTGCATCAATTCCCTTATCTCCCAAAGCTTCTCAAGCATGTCTAAGGCTGCCAGCTTATTCTCCTCAATCTTTTCGATGTTCTCATCCATCCGCTGGGCTAAATCTTTCAAATCGGAAGCTAACTTCTGCTGTTTCTCCAGGATCTCTTCCATCTGCTGTCTTTTCTGCCAATCCAGATCAAGGTGTCCGGTAGCTCTGTCTAACTCTCGAGATATATCCTCGATCTTTTTCTTAAGATCTCTTTGGCCTCTAAGCAGAGTCTCCAGATCTTCAACTTGTCCTTCCTGCTCGCTTTCCACCTCGGCTATGATTTCGTCCAACGAGGGAAGCCTTACCGAATACGTCTTGCTTTCTGCCTTCTTCGGACCTCGAAAAGTATCATTGTCGTAAACTATGGCTTTGTATCTCACTAAATCGCCAGGAAGCAAAGGAAGATTGGAAAGATTCCATAAATACTCCACGTCCATAGCGGTTCGATTGTTATTGGGAAGATCAATCCTTATCGTCTTCTCTTCCCCTTCTTTTCCCTCAGAGACTATCTGATAAGAAAGTCTCAAAGAAGAGAAACCGTAATCATCGGAGATTCTTATTAAAAGAGGAACTCTCATGTTTTCGCTTAAGTCCTGATCGTGCCCCGGTTCCAGGATCTCCACCACGGGATATTGGTCATCTACTTTGGTTATCTTATATTCAATGGGGTCTTGATTTTTGTTACCAATTTTGTCCCAAAGCTCGATATGATATGAATCATCCTTTTTTAGCAGGATTTGGCCAAAAGCATTACTTCCCTCTATCTTCATTTCAGAGATGGAAGAATCAGAGAAAAAGATGTCTGCCTTTCCTAAATCTTTGTTGGTTCTTGCCTCTATTTGGACTTTCGTTCCCGCGATGGCATTGATGTTGCCGTCGTTTTCGTCCACTACTTGGGTTTTTAGCTGTGTGTATCTTGGATAATTGAAGGTTAGTCTAAGGCCAATTACCCTGGGTTTATCCACTACCGTTATCTTATACTGATCGCTTTGCACTCCTTCTGCCTCAGCATAATAGTCGAAGCTTCGTTTCACCTCTTTGATATCAAATGAAAAGTCAGGACTTTCAACTTGTGTTTCTTTGCTCTTCTGTAAAAGCTTCTCCTCGTTCCATCTTGCCCCTTCATTTCTCCAGTAGAAATTCACCTTTTTGGGTTTCTCCCCTTCCACATTTATTTTGATTTTGACATCGGAGTATTTAACCACTTCAGCGTCACCCGGAGATACCACAAAGAAGAATTTCTGGGGAGAGACAAATTCGGTTAAGGGGTGTGAAAAGATGTATAATGAGCTATTGAAAGTAGTAGGGAAGAAGAAAGCGAAAATCAGAAATATTACAGCCAAGCTCCCTGCCATTTTCCCCATCTTTTTTATCGGTCTTCTATCGATGATCTTTTGAATATCCAGCTTTTGAGTGGTCGAGTCTGCCTGTTCGATCACCGCTTCGATCATGTCGGTCGAATAGTGTTCAGGATTCTCCTTCAGATTCTTGGCCAGTTGTAAAGCGGCAATTAATCGATTATTAAGCTCTGAGAATTTTTGCTCCAATCTTAAAGCTAAATTCTCCAAATTTGACTTATAAAAGATCGGTCTCAAGCAGAAATAGGAGATAGCACTCACCAGAACCAGAGAAGCCATGCCGAGATAACCGATTCTGGCTTCGACTGGGAAGACGAAAAGCGAATTCAGCCAAAGCCCTAAGAAAGCAAAACCCAAAGCCAAGAAAAAGGTGAACAGAATCCCCCATGCAGCTTTGTTTTTAGCATAAACAGATCCTAAGGCTTTAAGTCTTTTGGTGAGTGCCGCGTAACGGGACAAATCAAAATTCTTATCCATAACTTATCCTCTCTGATTTTGCCAAAATTTTAATTTTCCAAAGCCCAGGTGATGATATTTGTTCCCATCTTGAGGGCGGCTTCCCTTTTTTCTGGAGGATCATCGTGCACCTGGAAATCCTCCCAGCCATCTCCAATATCAGATTCATATACGAAAAAAACCACCAGTCTGCCTTCGTGAAATATGGCAAATCCCTGCGGCGGTTTTTCATCATGTTTATGTATTTTGGGCAAACCATCAGGGAAATCGTAGTAACAGTGATAGATTCCATGACCGAAGGGAAGCTCCACCAAATCATTGTCTGGAAAAACCCTTTTCATCTCCTGAAAGAAAGCTTTTTTCAAGCCATAAGAATCATTGGCAAAAAGAAAACCGCCATGGGTCAGATAATTTCTTAATCTCTCCACCTCCTGATCGGTAAATTTTACGTTTCCATGACCGGTCATGAATAGGAATGGATAAGAAAAAAGATCATCGTCCAATACGGAAACTCGCACTTCCTCTTCATTTACCGGAATGTTGGTATTTTCTTTTAAAAACTTCAGCATATTGGGAATAGCCGAGGCTCCCCAATACCAATCCCCTCCACCACCATACTTAAGTCGAGCTATGGTAAGGGCAGAAGCATGGGTGCTGCCAAAACAAGTTCTCTGTGCAAAAACCAAAGAAGCCATCGATAAAAAAATGATCAGGATAATCAATCTTTTCGACCACATATTCATAAATTATACAATTCAGAACCTGGGGTTGTTTGCAAACCTCCAGTACTTAATTTAATTCAAGAAGACAAAAAGTCAACATAAAAAAACCGCCCTGAATACAAGGCGGTTTTCTCAGCTTCGACTTGGTTTTCCTCACCTCAGCTTCCCGTTGGTGTTCTTCACCAACGGGAAATTAAGATAAACAAGATTCTAACAGCCCGGTGGTGGTCCCCCTTTAAAAAGATAGTTGATCAGATAAACCACATCAGCGCTGTTGATCACATCATCACAGTTGACATCCCCTGTGCATAAAGGAACAGGCTCTGGCCCACTTTTAAACAGATAATTTATCAGATATACAATGTCAGCCGAATTGATTACACCATCTCCGTTGGCGTCGCCGCGCCCAGCACACTCCTCAAAACTCTGCCAGTAACCGGAGTTCATGTTATAGGAATCTGAACTGCCTCCTCCAACTGCAAGCTGTCCTACCGTTCCGCTCAGCACATAACCAGGGTTCCTGCCCAGCTGGAAGGTGACGGAAGTTCCTCCTTCCTCCGCTCCTGACGAGACTACCTGCCATTTCATCTGCTTACCCTTGTCATCAGCCGCAGAAGGAGAAAGGAGAGGTGTTTCAGGTAGTTTGACCGGCTTTATTTCTACTGCCGGTTGCTCCTTCTGGCTCAATTGCTTCAGGTTTTCTTTAACTATGGTGGCTTTGGAAGGTAGTGCTTTCTTGCCTTTGTCAGCAAAACCGACGCTTGCAAGCAGCAACAGGCAAAAAACCAGCGCACCCAGTTTAAAACCATTATTTTCCATTTTCATGATTCTCCCTTTTGGTTACCGGTCGATTGCCCTTTTGCGGTTGCCGCTCTCTGAGTCATTCTGTTTTGCCAGCATCGTCTGGAGAACATCTGTCAATTCGCTCGACTGGGCATTGACCTCCTTTAGCTCTGCTTTCAGGGCCTCAAGTTCTTGTTGTTGAGCTTTCAGCGCAGCATGGAGTAAGCTTATATACTCATTTAAGCTTATGGCTTTATTGTTGCCTTCGGCCAGAATCTCCTTAGGGGCTTCCTCGGCTATCAGCCCTATCTTCTCCTTGGCATCCTCACCCTTATAATGAAACTTGACCACGGGAACCGAGACAACTTGTTCGAGGGCTTGCCGATACTCCTCCGGGGTCAATTCATGAATGTCCCGCTTGTATTCTTTAGAGGAGTGAATGGTCCAAGCGTCCGCAACGGGATCGGTTACCGAATTCTGCTTTACAGTAAGAATGTTGGTCGGAGCGGTATCCTGAATACCGACTTTTATCTCACTCAGCGAATCATAAAAGACGACCGCGTGGGGAGTTGAGGTGCTAAAGAAAGCACCAAAAGCAAAGGTGTAGTCAGTATCTGAGGTAATCCTTACCTGCCTACCGGCGGCGAATGAGCAGTACCCGCTGACGGTATTGCTTACGCCGCCTAGTATCATGGCATATCGCCCGCTGGCGCGGTTTTCGAATCCACCTCCTACAGTCGCCCCTTGTTCCGTGGCCGTGTTCAAATGTCCGCCGGCAACTGTGCTTGCCCATGCGCTGGCGGTGTCGCCAAATCCACCTCCCACGAATGCACCAGAGCCAATGGCGGCGTTGTGTCGTCCACCTGCTACGGTGGGATATAGGTCGTCGGTGGAATCGCCGGCGGTGTTGTACCATCCACCTCCTAAGGTTGCATGGCTACCTCCGGCGAGGTTGTGTTCTCCACATCCTACGGCTGACCAAGACCCGCTGGCGGTGTTCATAAACCCTCCGCCGACAAAGGCACGATAACCCGCCAAGTTGACAGCCCCACCTGCTATCGTTCCGTAATTGGCGCTAACAGTGTTGCCTCCGCCCCCGCCGATGGTACCGCTCCCGCCCTCGACCGTGTTGCCTCCGCCCCCGCTGATGGTGCTGTTGGTTCCGCTGGCAGTGTTATTAGAGCCGCCGCCGACCGTGGCGCGGTTCGTGTCGGCAGTGTTGTTGTGGCCTCCGCCAACCGTGGCCTCCTCCCCGCTGGCGATGTTGTCTGTGCCGCCGCCCACCGTGGCCCATTGGCCGCTGGCGGTGTTGCTTTCTCCAGCAACAAAGGCGTAACTGCCGGTGTTGGTGTGGCCGGGGCCAATGGTTGCCTTACCTGATACGCTAAGGTCACTTTGAATCCTCACATCACCCGAAATGATCCCGCCGGTTGCACCATCCACCGTGGCAGCACGAAAGGCATAGGGCGCGGAAACCAAACGCGTTCGGGGCTCAATATCTTCCCCTTCGACCGTAATTTGCAGCCATCTTGCTGTGTCAGCAAATACGCTATCGTCGATCGGGACCGTAGTCCCCAGAATAACGCTAAACAGACCTTCGGAAACAATCACAGAATTATGCAGTTCACTCCAAACACTGTCCCCAGCGGTGGAGTCATCGTAAATGGCAAAGATCATGGACAAGGTATCGTCCACTGGTTCTCCCCCCTCGTCGGTCAAGCGCCCCTGGTAGTTCATCAGGCCGGGAACGTCGGCTGTGGCGGTTGAAGTCAGTGCAAAAAGTGCGATACTTAAAATAACTGTTAGTGAAATAATCCGTCTCATTCTTCACTCCTTCCTTCTCTTTAGACACATCCTATTTGAGAATGTCGATAATTATTCTACCTCCCCTTCACATACCCTCACCCGTAGCTCGTTGAGATGGTTTTTACCGATGGGCCAGCCATCCCAGATAGTTCAATGGGTTGCGTCACCCGAATGCGGCAGCCAGCAACCGCCTATGTCGAGGACTGCCGCCTGTCAGATAAATTTGCTCATTTTGCTCCTCCTGTTTTGCGTCAGATCGAGGGTTCATCCAGCCCTTCGGTCCTGCACTCCGTACCGGGACTAAGTCTCGAGGGAAGACCTCCGGGTCGAAGTAAGGGATTCACCCTGACAGGATTTGACAGTTATGATAGGTGGTGATTCGTAGCAATTTGACTCCTGTTATTATCTAAGGCGTCATTGCAGGTTAGCATACTACAATAGACCGTGTACGGTTATCCTGATACCTTTCGTAAAGCATCTATCCGTATACTGGCGGTCAAGAAACAGCCCTCTCTTAGAAGCTACTTTGGCAATACCAAAGAACGAATTACCAAGCATCCCCAAGGTGGTCCCCTGAACCTCCGGGATAAAAAGCGTTGATGGTTTTGCCCAAATCAAGGACGAATTAAATTATTTACATTTCAAATATACAACCCGTCAGCATTCTTGTCAAGGAAAAAAGCCTGCATCTTTTAGTTTTCTGAAGCCAAACTCTGCGGTTCCCTGAAAGGCCTTTTACGGCGTGGAAGAGCTAACTGGGGAGGCAGAAAGATATGGTCCACAGTGAGTGTCACCCTTGCTCAGATGCTCACCTACGCTTTGGATGTCTTGTAGTTAGGTGGGTAATATTATGTAGAGACGAAGGCAGGACGGGCCTTTAGGACCAGCACCCGCCTCCAGCTTTTCCGGACAGGGCGAAATTCCTCTTCGAGCACGACAAAAAGTCAATATAAAAAAACCGCCTTTATACAAAGACGGTCTGGAAAGATTAAACCATACATCTTTCTATTTAAATCTCTTAGGCGATTTCTTCTCCCATTCCAGTATTATGGGGCTGGCTACAAAAACAGAGGAATAACTGCCTATTATGATTCCCAGCATCAAGGCCAAAGCAAAATCATGAATCACTTCTCCTCCCACCAAAAACAGGATGAAGACCACCAGGAAGGTAGTGAGTGAGGTGACAATGGTTCTGCTTAAGACCTCGTTTATGCTGGTATTGATGGTTCTGGCAAAGTCGCCTTTCCTTCTGAAGAGTTTTAGATTCTCTCTGATTCGGTCAAACAGCACTACCGTATCGTTCAAAGAATATCCAGCCAGGGTCAAAAGAGCGGTCACTATCAACAAAGAGACTTCCCTCTGCAATATAAAAAGGATGCCCAAAACCAACAATACATCGTGAAGCGTGGTGATGGTGGCAGCTACCCCAAACCTGAAATCAAATCTTATCCAGATGTAAAGCAATATGCCTGCCAGTGCGATCAATACCGCCACTCGAGCCTGTTTTTGGAGAGCTCTTCCCACCGATGGTCCGATACCATCCACAGAGTCTTTGTGGAATTTATTGCCAGGGAATTCCTTTTCCAAAATGCCCAGTATATCCTGAGCTATCGTGGTTACGTCTTCAGCAGTCTTCTTAACTCTAATCAAAAAGTAATGAGGCATTTCCCGGTGTAAGGATTGAATGAATGCATCGTCATGCCCGTTTCTGCTCATGGCGTCTCTTAACTCTCCAATCCTCACTTCTTTTTCAAAATAGCCCTGTAACATGGTGCCGCCGGCGAAATCGATTCCCAAATCTGCCTTTCCCAAGAATATGGCTATAAAAGCGGCGATTCCAAAGATCACCAAAATGCCGGAAACGGCAAATGCATAATATCTTTTTCCGATGAAATCTATATTGGTCTTCTTCAATATCTCAAGCATTTTTCAAAGGCTCCTTTTTATATGCTCAAGGTCCGATATCCTTTTCGGATCTCGAAGATCACTCTGGTTATGACTACCGCGGTAAACAAACTTATGGCCACTCCCAAGCTCAAAGCCACCGCAAAGCCCTTTATCGGTCCGGTGCCAAACTGGAAGAGGACAGCGGCAGTTATAAGTGTGGTGATGTTTGCGTCTATAATAGCCGTTAGCGCCCTTTTATATCCAGCATCTATTGCCGCCCGGATGGTCTTTCCGGTGCGTAGCTCCTCTCGAATACGCTCGAAGATCAGAACGTTTGCATCTACCGACATACCCACGGTGAGGATGATGCCGGCTATGCCCGGCAGGGTCAGGGTTGCATCCAGCGCTGACATGACGGCCATAAGAAAAACTAAGTTCAGTATCACGGCAAAATCTGCTATCACTCCTGAAAGCTTATAATATATGGCCATAAACAATAAGACTGCAAAGAATCCGATAATTGCCGAGGTGGTACCTTTGCGAATAGAGTCTTGCCCCAGAGATGGTCCTATTATCCTGTTTTCGATTACTGTAACTGGAGCAGGCAACGCACCGGCCCTCAACACTATGGCCAGGTCCACGGCTTCCTCAAAACGGGCGCCTCCTCCCATAGTTATGCGACCCTGATCCCTGATTTTAGATTGAATGACGGGAGCGGACTCCACTCTTCCATCCAGAATGATAGCTAAGGGCTTATTTATATTTGCACCGGTCAGACGCGCAAATCTTCTTCCTCCTTCTTTGGTTAAGGTAAAATTCACCTCAGGTTTTCGATATTCATCATATCTGGGTCTGGCATCCACCAGATACTTGCCTGAAAATTCCACCCTCTTTTTCAGCAGATATAGCTTTTGATACTCCGCTCCCTGAATAATCTGTGTCCGGGTAGCCCAGGCAAACTCATCATCCTCTGGTACGATTGCCAGGACATCAGGATCTTTCAAGAATAACTCAACTTTGGGTTTATTCTCTATCGGCACTCCCAGCCAAAATCCTCCAAAGTTCTCCATAAGCGAGGTGAAAGGTCTTTCCGTATAAATATCCTCGTCTTCTACTTCCAGGAAAGAAGAGGTGTCAGTCGTATCGGAGACACTTTCAGGCTCTTCTGTTGCAAAAAGGTCTTTTGCGATCTTCTTTTTATCTTCAGTCTTTTTTGGCTCTTCGGGTTCCTCCCCCTCTTGCTCAAAGGAAATTTCTTCTTCCTCAAATAGAGCCTCTTCTTTTTGAGCCAAAACTTCGTCAATTTTCTTCAGGATGGCAACTTTGTTCTCATCGGATTCCAATAATTTGTATTCAAGTTGGGCAGTTTGGCCAATCAAAGCCTGCGCTCTATCCACATCCTGAAGTCCGGGAAGTTCCACAATTATTCTATCCCCACCCTGTTTCTGAATTAGAGGTTCGGTTACCCCGAATTGATCCACTCGATTACGGATAATCTCCAAGGCTCTGTCTACCGCATCTCTTCTCTCCTCCGGTTTTAATTTGGACTGATCCACCTCCAGCACCACGTGCATACCGCCTTTCAGATCCAGCCCTAAATTCAATGCCTTTTTCTCCAATTCTATCAAATCCTGCGGCTCGGTAGTTCTTAAAGTCTCTTTTTCTGATTGGGGCATAGTCCAAAGTCTGACGGACGGGTAGAGATACCAGAGGGAGGCTAAAATCAGGAATACAATCAACACCGTGAGATAACTTCTTGTTTTTTGGGTCATCTTTTATTACTCCATATTTGATCGCTATAGGCGAAACCAACGAACTGCAAATATATAAGATAATCTCATAATGTCAAGAATAACCTTGACATTTTTTTCGTAAAGTTTAATATGACCAAAATGCTTTAAGAATTATACGAAAAAACAATAATAATCTACGGAGGGACATATGATAAAAAAATCGCTTCTATATTTCATCCTCTTCTCTTTGTTCTTTAGTCATGTGGTAAGAGGACAGGAGCTCAAAAGTAATACCACCGTATACTCTCTTCCCAACGGAATGCAGGTTATTCTGGTGGAAAAGCATGCCAACCCCATGATCGCTTGCATGGTCTACGTGAATGCGGGAGCCAAATATGAGACGGATCTCAACAACGGCGTCACTCATTTCTTGGAACATCTTCTCTTTGATGGAACCAAAACAAAAACCAGGATGGATATCACCGAGGGGATCAAAAGCAAGGGGGGATATATTAATGCCTTCACCGGCAAGGAGCTCACCTGTTACATGATACTGATGCCCAAGGAATTTATCGAGGAAGGACTGGATGTTCAATCGGATATGCTTTTCAATTCCATCTTTCCAGATACCGAACTTGCCAAGGAGAGAAAGATAGTCATCGAGGAGATAAAGATGAACGAGGACGACGTGGATCATCAGGTGGAGAGATTCTTTGCCGCCCAGGTTTACAGAGAAACTCCTTACGCCAGGCCGGTTTTAGGTTACGAGAACATCATATCCACCATTAGCAAGGAAGAGATCATCGATTACTATCACACCTATTACAAGCCGAACAACATGATCTGTTTGGTCATTGGAGATTTCGAAACTGAGGCGATGAAGGACTTGGTAGACAAATATTACGGACAAATCCCAGCCAAGCCGCTTCCCAAACAGACCGAAATTTATTTTACTCCCCCCACCGGCAAGGAGATAAAATACAAAGAGATGGAGGCTGAGAATACCTATGTGAGGCTCGCCATCAATGGTCCGAAACACGATGATCCGGATTATTATCCTTTTGACGTAATTGCCCAGATTTTGTACTCTGGTGAGACCTCGCCTCTGGTTAAAGTTTTAACCCAGGGAACGGATCCCTTAGCCACGGACGTATCAGCCTATCTGGAAACTCAAAAGGAATTTACCACTTTGAATATCGGCGTGGTCACCAATTCGCCGGACAAGGTGGCTAAAATTCTTGAGTCCACCGTTGATGTGTTGATGAATCTAGGAAAGAATGCTTTAGAAAAAGAGCAGATAGATCGGGTCTTGGTTTCCACCAAAACACATAGGTATTATCAGGAGGAGAAACTTCTTTTTTATGGGATGGAGATTGCTCCCACCGTGGTCACCTCTGGATGGAACTTTTTGGAAACTTACATAGATGAATTGGAAAAGGTTACCCCGAAGAGGGTTCAAACAGTAGCTTCCAAGTATTTGTCTGATCCCAAGTATATCGCCACCGTGGTAAAACCGAAAAAGGAAAATCCTTCAGGAGAAAAGGAATCCTCGTCCAACATTTACAAGAAGGAGATATTTCCCAATGGACTTACCGTGATAGTGAAAAGCAATCCCGATTCAAAGGTTTTGGGCATAAATATATTGGGAAAAAACAGGTCTGCCATGGAGCCAGAGGGGAGGACCGGCATAGCCGATTTCACCAACCGAATGCTGCTCAAAGGGACGGTCTCTCGATCAGCTGAACAGATCGCTGAAGATTTAGCAAGTATCGGAGCGGAGATAACTCTGGTGGACAATCCATGGATTCCTTATGATGACGTCTATACCACCCATTCTTTCACTTTCATTAAGTTTCAGACCATCGATGAATACACTGACAAGGGGATAGAACTTTTGTCTGACTTGGTTGTCAATTCAAATTTCCCTGAAGAAGAAATAGCGAAGACCAAACAGGAGATGATGTCCATTTTGGGAAGGGGAAAGGGGAGCACCCGTCAAACCTGCAGAAATCTTTTTTACGCTACACTCTTTATCGATCACCCTTATGGAAAACCAATCATGGGAGATGGACCAAGCGTAGGTTCAATAACCCGTGATGGTCTGATCGAATTTCATAAAAAGTTTTACTCTCCAGATAACATGATCATAACCGTCTGCACGAATATGCTGCCAGATCAGATGATGGGCAAAATCAAAAACGCTTTTGGCAATATGCCCAGAGTCGCTTTCCCCGAACCCCAGATTCCTGCGCCAAATCCTCTTTCTTCTCCTTTGAAAGCACACCAAGAAATGGAGAAGGAACAGATTTATATTTATTTGGGCCAGCCCATGCCGGGAATCCAATCCCCTGATGCACCAGCCTTGGATTTGATGAATTCTATTCTTTCCTCTCGATTGGGTTTGAATTTGAGAGAGGTCAAAGGCTTGGCTTACTCAGTCGGTTCATCCATTCGTTTTGACAGAGATTTTGGCTGGTTTATAGCATCAATCGGAACCAGACCTCAGAATTATCAAGAAGCACTGGATGGAATTCTTGGTGAGATGAAAAAGATCAGACAAGAAGAGGTAACCCCGGAAGAATTGGAAAAAGCAAAAAATGGAATATGGGGACGCATGTTGTTTTACCGTCTTTCCCGCATAAATCAAGCCTATTTTATGGGTGTCAACGAATTCAAAGGCGCAGGCTACGATTATGATGATAAATACATTGAAAGCTTGAGAAAAGTTACAATCGACCAAGTTAAACAAGCCGCAGAAAAATATCTGGACACAGACAACTACGTCTTAGCCGTAGTAGGAAAAACGTAAGGGGTTGATGGTTTTGGTAGCCGCAGGCTTTAGCCTGCGAAAAAGCTTCGCTGGAGTGTCAAGCTTCAGCTTGACCTGCTTTCGGAAGCCGCCCCGCTAAAAGCGGGGCGAATGAAGATTGGAACTCGAGAAAGCTGGAGTGTCTCGCTTTAGCGAGACCAGCCGAAGCCTAAAACATAGCAACTTTTTGGTCCGCCTAAAGGCGGACACCCCAGATTACTTTGTGATACAGAACGAGAAGGGAATGCCAAAGGCTAAAAAGCATGCCTGAGACAACGAAAACATGCCAAGTAGAAATGCGCAACGGCAAGCCCTGCGGTCGTGACCTCTATGATGATGAGCATTGTATCTTCCACTCTGAAGAGGGAGATAAGGACCTAGACTCCTTTCAGAAGGGAATAAACAGGATTCTCAGCATGCCATCAGAGCTCCACGATTTTACACGTTTCATTTTTCCAGAAGGAGTCGCTTTTCCAAAGAAATTTCTTAAACCAACAATTTTCCGGCGTGCTACCTTTACAAGTGAGGCTGACTTTGGGGGAGCCATTTTTGCAGGTAGAGTTGATTTCAGGGATGTCAGGTTCCTAAATAGGACCAACTTCCGCCGTAGTGTGTTCGAAAGAGAGGCTAATTTTCGTCGTGCCTCCTTTAAACATAAGGCTCTGTTTATAAGTGGGACTTTTAAAGCCAAGACACAGTTCGATCGGGCTCACTTTCTAGATGAGACGACATTTGCGGGCACGATGTTCTACGACGGGATAGACTTCTGTTGGGCTATGTTCGACCTTGGTGCTGTCTTCTCCCAGGCTGTTTTCAAAGGCTCGGCGATTTTTGATTACTTCATTTCTGACGGAGAGATCAACTTCAAGTCTTGTGTTTTTCAAGACGCTTTTTCAATGAAGTCATATGATCAACATTTCATAGAACTTGTAGAACGGGATCTGATTAAAAGCGTTGATTTTACATCGGTCAAGTTCTCGAAACCTGAGAAAGTTAAATTTCAGAAGATAGATTTGAGCAAGTTTAGGTTTCTGGAGACAGATTTGCGTGGAGTCCATTTTATTGATGAAAAATGGGATGAAAGAAAAACGAGGAAAAGAGTATACGATGAGATTTCCCCCAAGCTCCTTTTTGGGGAGTCCGATTATCCATTGATCGCTCAGCTTTACCGACGCCTGCGGGCAAACTACGAGGAGAATCTAAGATACGGGGAAGCAGGGGATTTCTACATCGGCGAAATGGAGATGACAAGAAAAGCTCAGAGTTCAATTTTCAAGAAACTGCCTCTTTTATTTTACAAAGCCATCAGCAACTACGGAGAGAGCTACTACCGACCCTTAGGCTGGATAGCGGCGATATTGTTAATCTTCCCTTTGCTTTTCATGTTCGCCGGCATTCAACCCGTTACTCTCGATCCAAGCAATCCAATACAAGATGTTATCCATTACAGATTAGATTTCAGTTCAATTAAATCATTTCTGCCAATCTCAGAAAAGATAGGTGACTATTATACTTCTTTCTTATATAGCATGTCTGTCTTTTCTTTCATCCGGGATAAGAAATACACTACGATCAACAATTGGGGGCATACGCTCTTTGTGCTTGAGTCCATCCTCAGCCCGGTTACTTTGGCTTTCTTTCTTCTGGCTCTCAGAAGAAGGTTCAAACGTTAAGGTGACCGTCTGGTGTGTCCCGCTTTAGCAGGACCAACCGCAACCTGAAATATAATAGACTTTTTTTGGTCCACCTAAAGGTGGACACTCCACTTTGCTCCATCTACCAATCTACGCCCACCCCTATTTCATATGGATTTGGATTGTCACGATCGGATTT
>Ga0209427_10004288_pt1 | contig 16493 bp, 14 predicted proteins | sample DeeMarSWOR136_30_FD_187465 | JGI IMG/M metagenome (GOLD analysis project Ga0209427, IMG submission 187465) | Marine sediment microbial communities from White Oak River estuary, North Carolina - WOR-1-36_30 (SPAdes) (version 2) | ecosystem: Environmental > Aquatic > Marine > Intertidal zone >...
AGGATTCCTTTTATTATTGAACAATGTAAAAAATTAAATGTCGATGGTGTTCTGGATAGATATCACGTCGGGTGCCGCTCTGTTGTTGCTGACGCGTTGGTCATTGAGGAGGCAGTAAAAAAGGAATTGGGTTTACCCGTTTTAGTAATGGAATGGGAAAACTTCGACCCCCGTGTTTATAACCACGAGCAGTTCAGGAGCAGACTGGAAATATTCAAAACGATGATGACAAAAAACTCTGCCTGAACATTAGTGACACCTTTAAATAGGTTAAATAGAACTCGGAAGAACCAGCCTATTATGATCCAGTTAGAACTTAAGGAGATTGGAGCACTTTCCCTTAAGTCAGAAAACTCGGTTATCTTTACTACAGGATGCGCCGTTTTTAGGGAATCAGAGGCAATCTCCAGAGTCGCCGAGGGGATCTCCAAGGAAGATATACTGGCCGGGGTGCACCTGGCGCTGGCAGGTAAGCTAGCTGCTCTCGTTGAGAAGGTTGGACTGGAAAAGCTATGTGCTATCAGCGGTGGTGGTGGCCTCAATGTTGGACTTATTAAAAAACTGGAGGGGCTAGGGTTTCCCTTATTAGTCCCCCCTCAACCTCAACTTGTCAATGCCCTGGGTGCATCTATAATGGCTGAAGAGCAGGTTACCAATTAGCATACTGGTCAACGTATTAAAATCGTCTTCTAATTTACACTTTGCTAAAATTAAAATTTGCCTCTTTTATCAGGTAGATTGAGATATTAAGCTTGGCAGTTTAGTTGGACAGGCACAATAATACGTTGGGAAATCTTTTCACACTTATTTCGTAAATAGAATCCATAGTTGATAGCTTGTATATTTATAGTTAACATAGAATTACTAATCTGATAAAATAAATGCTTTGTTGGAGGATAGTTCATATGATATCAAGTGAACCTTTAAAAACCGATATAATGAAGTGCGACATAGTTGTAGTTGGGGGAGGTGGATCTGGCCTAGCCGCAGCGGTTGCAGCGTCCGAAAAAGGTGCCGATGTTATTGTTTTAGAGAAGCGAAAAACTTTCGGAGGTAACGCCCTGATGGCAGAAGGTCTATTTGCCTCCCAAAGTCGGACTCAAAAGCGTATGATGATTGATGCTCGCAGTGATAAATTATTCAGAATAGCTATGGATTACGCACATTGGAAATTAGATCCTAGGATCATTCGTGCCTTTGTAGATAAATCGGGAGATACAATTCATTGGCTGGAAGAAAAAAATCTCAAGTTCGATTCTCTCCCACCGTTGTACCCTAATCAGGTTCCCTTGGTCTGGCATTGCATGAAATCTGCAGGCGCTCAAGTTGTTAGAGCATTGACTAATAACTGTAAAGACTTGGGTGTACGGTTGCTTAATAAAACTGCAGTAACAAATATATTAACAGATGAAAAAGGCAGGATCATAGGCGCTAAGGCCAAAAGCGAAACCCATGAATTCAAAGTTATGACAAAAAGCATTATCATTGCGACGGGTGGATATGGAGGGAATAAGAAATTGTTAAAGGAATACTGCCCTTCGTATAACGGTAATATATATTGTCGAGGGATTCCTCACATGGGAGATGGATTGGCTATGGCCGTTGAAATAGGGGCAGCAACAGAAGGTCTAGGATTACTTCAAATGGGTGGGCCTTTTTTTAAAGGGTCTCCACATGTTGCAGCAGTTGCTCGAGAACCTAATACTATTTGGGTGAACAGAATAGGGGAACGATTTACTGACGAGAGCATTACTTTCCATACATCAGAGAGTGGGAATACAATTGATAGACAACCTGATAAGACCTCCTTTACACTTTTCGACGAGAAAATTAAACATAAAATGGTCTATAACGGACTTTTTAAAAGAAACAGAGTTGTTACCCATACACTAAATGATCTTGAATACGAGTTTGGAAAGAATTTAGACAAGGAATTTCTATTAGAAGCAAAAAGGGGGAAAGTAAAAATATCTAGTTCTTGGGGCGAGATTGCTAGATGGATAGGTGTATCATCAGATGTTTTAAAAGCAACTATAGACGAATATAACTCTTTCTGTAACAAAGGGCATGATAAAATCTTTACTAAGGATCCGATTTATCTTGACGCTTTGCGCAAGCCGCCTTTCTATGCTATCAGGTGCGGTATAAGTATGTTGGGTACAATTGGTGGAATTAAGATTAACCATCATATGGAAGTTCTTAATAATAAATTCAATCCTATAGCTGGGTTATATGCGGTTGGAGTTGATACCGGAGGTTGGGAATCGGATACTTATAATGCAATCCTAAGCGGTTCTACATTTAGTTTTGCTATTAACTCTGGCCGAATTGCTGGTGAAAACGCAGCCGAATACGCATTAAGCAAGAGATAGCTGGCGGGTATTTTATTTTAAGTTTTTATTTGCCAAACATTATACTCGGAAGCCAGGTGCTCAACATGGGAAAAGCTACAATAACTGCTAAAAAGATAACTAATACGATGATAAAGGGTATCATATTACGGACGAATTCACCTATAGGGAGGTTAAAAGCCCCCTTCGCAATAAATAAATTTAACCCTATCGGCGGTGTGAGCAGCCCAATTTCTATGTTAACTGCTATCACTACGCCAAACCATATTAGACTGTAGCCTAGTTCATTAATTATAGGGATAAAGAAAGGTATTGTTAATAACATCAGGGCAAAAGCATCAACAACGCATCCTAGAATAATTAGGATAACATTGATAATAAGAATTACAATCAAGGGGGACAGCTTTGCGGCGACAATAGCGTTGGCCATACTTTCTGCCAACGCAGACCCCGCCACCATAAAAGTGAACATCTTGACTGCGATAATCATTATGAAAATCATGCCACTGGTTATTGCTGCATCCTTTGCAGCCCGCAACAGCATAGTTAGACGAAAGCGATAAAAGACAAATGCAAGAACCAGGACAACAAAAACGCCTAGCCCTGCTGCTTCGGTGGCCGTTACCACCCCCATGTAAAGCCCGCCTATTAGACTAACCAGCATTACAATAATTGGCCAAACTTTATATGAAGAAGTAAATCTCTCGCGCCAGCTGACTCCCGCTGAAGAAGGAGCTAATTGAGGACGCCTAATAGCAGATACCAGTACAAATATTGAAAGCATTATGCACAATATAATGCCTGGTATTACCCCGGCTATAAATAGTCGGGCTATAGATTGCTGAGCCATAATCCCATAAACAATCATGGGTATGCTGGGTGGAATCAGCGGGCCAAGAACACCTCCAGCTGTAACTGCAGCAGCAGTGAATGCTTTATTATAACCTAGACTCTCAGCTTGGGAGACTGATACTTTACCCACAGAAAGCAAGGTGAGCGTACTGCTCCCAATTGCCGCTCCCATGACTGCTTCTGCTGAAACAGCGCTGATGATGAGACCACCTGGTAGTCGCGATAGCCAGTTTTTAGCTGTTAAAAAAACATCTCTTCCGATACCAGCTTCATTGATCATAGTTGCCAACAGCACATAGAGCGGAAGAGCAGCCCATGCTTGTGAAAAGAATTCTTCGTAGACAATCCCTCCCAACTTTGACATGCCAGTTGGTCCCCAGAGAATTAACGTAGCTATTACGGCGCAAAACCCAATGGCGTAACCGATAGGTATGCCTATTATTGTAAAAATAACCACGGCTATAAGTGCCAGTGCAGCAATCAATGTAACTTCCATAATAAATCTACCCTGTTAAGGATTAAGAAATATCAACATATGGGTTCCTCATCTATTATCTATTTGGTAATTCAATCACTATGCCTACCTCTAATATATGAGGCAAGGTATAGCCAAAGCTGTGCAATAAGCACTAGGGTAAGTAAAACTACCAAAATAGGTATTGCAATCTTGAAAGGAAAGGTAGGCATTGCCACGGCAACGATAGTATGCTGATTCGAGCGAAATGCGTATAAAGCTTCATTCCAACTTGTATAAGCAAGAGGAATACAGAAAACAAGCCCGAAGACAGGACCTGCAATATTCGATATAATCTCTCGTAATGCTTTTGGAAAATACTGGCCTAAAAAATCAACCGTTATTTGTTTCCTGAGTGTTTGCACGCCAGCCAAGGAAAGGACAACGCAGCCAAGCATTGAAGCAGCAACAATTAAGTAAGCATAATCATCTGGCGACAAGAAGATATATCTTCTTAAAGACCCGTAGGTATATACCAGGGCCATTAATACGATCAGAACTCCGCTGCACTGTAATAATACTTGAGTAATACGATCAAGCCGCGAAGCCAATAGTTGCCCGAATCCGTTAGGCCCTGTTGTTGTGCCTCGCTTCATGATGAGCTATCCTATTCATCATGATAGTAGAAATAGTGATTTAAAAAAATTTCCCACATATTGTGAGGTCCGCATCCTAGGGACCGGACCCCACCGTACTACCTACTTCACCAACGTCCGTTGAGCAAAGCTCGAATTTAGACTATTTCGCCAAGGTAACCTATAGCTATTAATAATAGTAGGTCAGTATTATATTAATCTAACGGAAACTTGCTATTTGCACTTGCCGCGAAATCCTTAAATTTCTGAGCAATATCCTGGGGCAAGCTATCCCAGTAATCTTCGCAAACCTGACTACATGCTTCAACCCACCTGTCACGCTCATCTGCGGGTAGATAATAAACTGTGACACCTTCCGACTCTAATTGTGCAATACAATCATTCTCCGTACTCTTGAAAGTAGTATTAAAATTGTCTGCGTAGTCAGCAGCGCATTCTAACATCAAATCCTGAATATCCTTTGGCATGTCATTCCAGATGTCCAAGTTAATGGCAATGAAATTCATACCGCCCTTCATGCCAGCGACTGTAAGATAATTAATGACGTCGGAATACTGCATAGGTTGCAAACCCATTGGAGCGGAAATAATGCCTGCATTAATTACACCCTTCTGCAAACTGGGGAGTTCGTCCACCCAGTCGATGATAACAGGCGCACCACCTAAAGCATTCACCATATCTGACTCAATAGGAGTGTTTACTGAGACCAGCAACCCTTGCCAGTCATCCAAGGTTCTTACCGGTTTATCAACGGAATAGACATCCTTACTGCCGTAAACCGCCATACATATCAGCTTTTGGTTAAATTGCTCTTGGGCTATGTCATCGAGCACTTCCCAAGCGTCTTTTAGAAATTCAATTTGTGCATCGTAATTATTGAACAAAAAAGGTACATCGGCAACACCAAAAGCTGCATCATTACCGGCATAGAAGTTGGTCGCGGCGTCTCCCATGTCTATTGCGCCAGTTCTAATGGCATCCATTTGCCCAAGTGTTGAAGATAGGGTACCACCAGCAAAAAGCTTTATTTCATATCTTCCGTCTGCAGCTGCGTTGAAATCGTCGACAAATTCTGCTACTAGCTGTGTTCCGGGATGTTCAAGGGGAGCGCCTATGGCACACCTTAGAACTACTGTCGGAGCGGATGATGTACAAGCAGAAGAAACAATACCAGCAAGAATTAATAGTGAAACTACTAATATTATTCTGAATAAAAATGAGGCTTTTCTCACCTTTTTCCTCCCTATATTTTCGTTATTTTCAGATTGTATACTTCGTCCTTCTGATAATCAATACAGTGAATTAATTTAAAGTTTCCTATTTTCACACCTCCTTATTAAATTTAATTAGTCATTGAGTTCTCCCGATAATTCACAAGATTCCTAGTTTCGTTTTCGTTTAGTCGTTTTCGGACAAATCGATGGTACCACATGGTAGCACAATAGTATAACCGTACTCAGTTGTTGTCAACCCCGAATTGACTCAAAATTAATGTTACTGAAAGTGGTATTGTTGCCTCAAAAGTAGTGTTACCAAAAGGAGGTGGCAGGTCACTTCTACGGAGTAACTTATGGCATCTATAATAATGGGTATCATCCCCTACCTGTAATTTCAGTAGAGAAGTTGACACTACCTTAGATTTTATATAATTATAATTATAAACTGATATATTAAGTGGGAGCGTTCAATGGCAGACAGGCGATTAGATACGATGCTCGAGTTATCCAGAGTATTAGACTTGACAGATGAAAAGGGTTCATTATGCGGTAAAATTTTAGCTGATCTTGGTGCTGACGTAATCAAGATTGAGAAACCTGGAGGAGATAAATCACGCAATATAGGGCCTTTTTATAAAAATGAAGCCAATCCAAGTAATAGTTTACTCTGGTTTACATATAATCTTAATAAACGGGGTATTACCCTAGATATTGAAAAAAAAGAAGGACGTGAATTATTTCTTAAATTAATTTCAAAAGCTGATTTCTTAATCGAGTCCTTCCCTGTCAAGTATATGGATAACCTTGGTCTTGGATACCCCAATCTCAGTAAAATAAATCCACGTATCGTTATGACTTCCATCACCCCATTTGGTCAGATTGGCCCATATAAAAATTACAAAGCATCGGATATAGTATTAATGGCTATGGGAGGTTTCATGTATATTACTGGTAACCCTGATGGGCCTCCTCTGCGTGTTAGTATTCCACAAGCATACTTGCTGGCATCATCGCATGCAGCAGCAGCAGCAATGGTAGCACATTATTATCGGCAAATTTCCGGTGAAGGACAACATGTCGATATTTCCGCTCAACAATGTGTTTTAGCGGAATTAACCAATGTCATTCCTCTTTGGGAATTAAACAAATCTGTTCTTAAGCGTGCAGGCTCACATATGGCAGGAAGGTGGGAAGGGATCAAACAACGGTTACTATGGCCTTGCAAGGATGGGTATGTTATTTTCTATGTGATGGGTGGAGTAGCTGGAGCACGAACTAACCGAAATATATTTAAGTGGATGGAAGAGGAACATATGGCTCCTGATTACTTTTGTAATTTTGCCTGGGAGGATCTTGATATGACCCAGCAAACCGAGGGAATGCAGCAATTAATAGAGAAACCAATAGCAGATTTTTTCTTAACACGTACCAAGGATGAGCTTTACACAGAAGGCCAGAAGCGAGATATCATCATTGCCCCGGTATCTTCGGCTCATGACCTGCTGACTGATCCCCAGTTGATAAGCAGAAATTTCTGGACGGATGTCTGGCATGACGAACTGGGAGTAAATATACATTATCCGGGGCCTTTCATCAGGGCTTCAGAGACACCTATAAAGATAAACCGCAGGGCCCCGCTTATCGGCGAACATAATTTGGAGGTATACGAAGGCGAGTTAGGATTGTCGCGAGATATGATTTCTTCGCTCAGAGAATCCGGGGTTATTTAAATCACAATAACTATGATGGAGATTATGATGCTTGAAAATGTATTCAGTGAAATTAAGGTCCTTGATTTGGGAACGGGTATAGCAAACCCTCTATCTTTAAGGTATTTAGCAGACTATGGTGCTACTGTCGTTTGTGTAGAATCACTTGACCGTCCTTCGTTACTAAGAACAAATCAGCCTTACAAAGATTTTAAGCCCGGCATAAATCGGTCAGGGTATTATGCGTGCTTATTCCCCAACGTTCTTAGTATAACCTTGGATATGAATAAACCTGATGACCTTGAAACTGCCATAAAATTAGCATCGTGGGCGGATATAGTTGGTGACAGTCATAGACCGGGTGTTGCAGAAAAATGGGGCATGGATTATGAAAAATTAAGGAAGATCAACCCTGAAGTCATAATGATACGGAGCTCTAACCAGGGTTTAACTGGCCCCCGGAGAGGATATCGAGGATTTGGTAATCAACTTAATGGGATGGCAGGATTTGTCAACCTCTGTGGATTTCCGGATGAAGAACCAGTCTGTTTTATGATGGCGTACACTGATTATTTTACTCCTCATTTTACAATTGCAGCTATGGCTGGTGCTTTGGAGTATCGTAGACGAACGGGTAAAGGACAACTACTTGATATATCTCAGTTGGAGTGTGGGCTTCAGTTACTCTCAACCTGGCTACTTAATTACTCAGTTAACGGATTTGAGCAGCAAAGATGCGGAAATAGATCTGACTGCGCTGCTCCACACAATGTTTACCGGTGTGCTGGTGAAGACCGCTGGTGCGCAATCAGCGTTTTTACTGATGCAGAATGGGAAGCTTTCTGCAGTGCTATAGGAAGCCCCGATTGGACACGTCGGCAGGATTTCCGTACATTAAGAGGGAGAAAGGAAAATGAGGATGAACTAGATAAATTAATCGAGCAGTGGACCTGCAACTTGGATGCTAGGGAAGTAATGCATATTCTCCAAGAAGCCGGCGTAGCTGCTGGAGTAGTTCAAAATGCAAATGATTTGTACGATGACCCACAACTTAAGGCGATAGGGGCTTTTTGGAATGCGCATCATAAGGAGATAGGTGAATTTTCGCATTTGGCACAGCCTGCTCGTTTGTCCAAAACTCCACCACGTTTATATCGTCCAGCGCCACTGATGGGTGAGCATAATGATTATGTTCGGCAAAAGTTATTGAAAATGACATAAAAAGTACTAAGTGCTTCAAGTTAGTTCTATTAAAGATGTAATCAAAGGCAAGGCCAATAGGCTTATTCGAGATATTAATAATGCTACCGCTCGAAGATATTAAAATTTTAGACACAACACAATATTTACCCGGGCCGTTTTGTTCAATGTGGCTTGGGGATATGGGTGCAGATATAATTAAAATTGAAGAAACCGAGCCTCGTGGCGTTGAGCTTTTCCGGACATTTCCCCAGTTATATCAACAACTAGGCGAAGACAAAAAACAGGATATTATCTACGCTTATAACATAATGAACCGTAACAAAAGAAGTGTATGCTTAAACTTAAAGAATGAAGAGGGAAGAAAAGTATTTTACCGATTAGTTGAAAATGTAGATGTTGTTTTGATAGAGGGCAGGCCTGGAGTCAGTAAGCGCTTAGGGATAGGTTATGAAACCCTCAAAAAGAAAAATCCTCGTATTATTCAATGTGAAATATCTGCCTTCGGTCAAACTGGACCTTATAGGAATATTCCTGCGCATGACCCTAATATATTAGGATTATCGGGCATCTTGGGCATTACCGGAACTGCTTATGGACATTATGTGCTGCCTGGAGTCCCAATTGGCGATTTGTCTTCGGGTATGCAAGCCGTAATAGGTATTCTTGCTGCTTTGCAGGCCAGGCAGAAAAGCGGACGGGGGCAGTTTGTAGACGTTTCAATGTATAATGGCCTTTTATACTTACTTGCAGCTCGCCATGGCCAGTTATATTTCTCCACAGGTGAGCAGCCACGAATGGGAGAGAGACCTGCTCATGTTTACGAGACTAGTGATGGCAAACACTTGGTCATCGCGCCTCCCGAACCGTGGATGTGGGAGAGGTTATGTCGCAGCCTGGGGATGGAAGAATTCATAGCGTATAGAGAGAAGGCACTGTCAGGGCCAGCTGATGATCCTATATGTCAGGAGGTTTGTTCGCGCTTTACTCAAGTTTTTCACACAAAAACCAGAGATGAATGGTTCCAACTGCTTGCTTTCAAGGTGAATACCTGCGTAACACCGGTTTATGACAGCTTTGAAGAAGTGTTTTCTGACCCTCATTTGGAGCATCAGGAAATGATATTGGAACTTGAACATCCTACTTTGGGGCGAATAAAGCAAATAGGAGTTCCCGTAAAATTTTCGGAAACACCAGGAAGCATCAGGAGTTTACCGCCTAAACCGGGACAGCATACGGAGGAGGTTTTAATATCAGCCGGTTATAGCAAGAGCCAAATTGAAGGTCTCAAGAGTATAGGTGTAATTGCACAAACATAATACTTCATAAATTCACCCAATTATGTGATGTGATCTACATGGCAGGCAAAAAGGATGAGGCATGTGTTATGGAAGGTCGTATTACGGATGAAGATGTAGGAGGTTAGCGGAATTAAACAAAAAGCCAAACTGCTGAATATTAAACTACCATACACGTATTCTCAATTAACCACAAGGTGATTTACTCTCTCAGACTCAGCTATACTATCAGTTCACTCATCTCGTACAAAATGAAGTTGCCCTTATCCATCCTCCGAACTGTGCCTTCCCACCGCATGCATTCTAAGTGGGCAATAGTCTCCATTACAGCAAAGCGCTTTTGTAGAGCGGGAAATTGCTCCCAGGTAAGCCCGATGTCCCAGGTTATTTGGGACGAAATCTCATAAGCGTTGTGAGGCCCTTTGGTGATAGCTTGCTGTACCTCGCCTTTTCGCCTGTTGTGATGGTCTACTATCTCTTGAATTCTCCCTTGTAAGTTATTGAATATTTGTCCATGGGCAGGGAGGATCTTTTTCACTGGCAGATCACGGAGCTTTTGTAAGGCGTAGAGGTAGTCACCCAGAGGATTATCGCCTGACTGCACGTGGTAGCTGACATTTGGAGTTATAGAGGGAAGTACATGATCGCCTGAGAACAGAAGCTGGTTCTGCGGCTCATACAGGCAGATGTGCCCTGGGGAATGCCCTGGTGTCCAGATGACTTCTAGGTTATAGACACCAGTGTTGATAATCTCTCCGCCGTAAAAGACATCATCAGGAAAAGTAATTTTGACGAACTGGAGAGCGGGCATCGAAGCAGATTGTAGTTCCGACATGTTTAATGGAGGAACACCATGGCATTGCAGCATGGTACCTATCTTGTCCCGTAGATCTGCGAACTTGACATAGCGTGACTCAATTAGATCTGATTCCAAACGGTGCATTAGAAGCCGCGTTCTCGGCGATAAATGCTTAATCTTTCCCGCAAGGCCAAAGTGGTCGGGATGGATATGCGTGACGATAATAGTTGCGATGCCTGCTAAATCTAGACCCAAATCCCTTAACCCTATCTCCAAGGTATTAAATGCATCTGGGGTATACCAGCCAGTATCTATGATTAGCCAACCGTCCTTACCTTCAATTAAGTAGCAGTTAAGATTTTTTAAGGGGCTAGCAGACATAGGGATTTGAAGCTGGTAAATGCCAGGCGCTACTTTCATTTGTAGATCCCCCTCTGAATTGCATAGATGCTTGCATCAATATCTGGTTCTTACAATGTCTGACTCAGTTCTTTAGCATCGGCACATTTATGATTCCATAAGCTCCTTCAGCCTATCAACTGCTGGAGGCAATACCTCTCCTGTTTTTTCATCAAAACGCAGATGAGCAACTCGATCGAAAGGGGTTTCACCCTTATTAATAATGACCAGCCGAGCTCCGGATTGAAGAGCCACTTTGGGCATATCAGCCGCTGGTGTAACAACCAGACTGGAACCGGCAACTACGAAAAGGTCGCAGTGCTGCGAATGCCAACGAGAATCAGATAGCTCCTTCCTTGGTAGTGATTGACCAAAGTTCACTATGCTAGGTACTAGTTTTCCCCCACAAAGAGGGCAGTCAATTTGGTCATCAAGGTTATCTAGAAGAAATTCGCAGTGGCTGCACCGCAGCTTGGTAACGTTACCGTGCAGCTCCGCTAGTAAATCCGGGCGAATCCCTGAACGCAAGTGAAGATTGTCCACATTTTGTGAAATAAGGAAGCTTAGTTTGCCGAGTTTCTGTAGCTCAACAATAGCCCTGTGCCCAACATTAGGCTCCACTGATGAGAAATCTCGTGGTTTGGTGGGCAGTCCTTTTGCTTGGCGTGTCCAGATGCCATCTGGTCCTCGGAAATCAGGAAGCCCTGATTCAGTACTGATGCCGGCACCGGTGAACACCACTAAGTGTTTTGACTCAAGCATCCATTGAGCTAGAGTGTTGATCTTTTCTATCAAACCTTCAATCATTTGTGACTACTACCTTCATTGTACCGCTTAAGTGGATTGGAAACCAGTTAAAAATGCCATATGTAACAATACATCGAAGTGTGTTCTAACAAAACGTCAGAATGTTTACTGTGGATTGTTAGTGGTATCCTCTTCCATGTCACCTGACTCAAATGCAGCGCGCAAAGACTCGCTTATATTCTTTAGCAGATAATCATTTGCCACCTGGACTATTTCAAATGACATCTCTAAATATCGCTTTGTAATCCTCTTACGTGGCATATCGAGCATGTGGCGTGCAGGATGAACAAGATTTCTGATTTGCCGAAGTACCTCAGTGTAATCGCCTATTTGAGCGATCTTAGCGTTCCATTCTTCGTCCAACGATAGACCAGAAGGTAGCCAACCCCTTTCCTTTGCAACTTCCAAGAGTTCGGCAAACTTCCAGTTTGCCAATGGCTTGGTTTTTCCTGCCCTGATAGGAGCTTTCGGCGATCGGAGAGCCTCCTCTGGATAGCAATTTGCGAAAACTAGTAGCGTAGCTTCCAAGGCAGCGGCCATCATGAGGCAACCGGCAAGATACGCCTTACTATCCCTGCATCTAAATGCCTCGCGGTAGTAGGCTCTTGAGAGACGAACCACTTCATTATACTGTTCTTCGGTAAGCTCGAAATCAGACATGTTATAGTTCTATATCGTTGCAAACGAAAGTATCCTTTCATTTGCCTATTTTGTCAAGGAAAGGATACAAATGTAATTTCAACCCAGCTAACCTACAAGGCATTCTGATTGGACTTCTAGCAAGGCGAATTTGTTAGTCTCAGGTGAACAAAAAGCCATTTTGTGATTTGCTTGATGTGTAGCGGTTCTATTAAGCGGGTGGTGGGCCTAATATTTATTCATATCTATTGAACAAAATCGGAAATAGTATATAATCTCAAGCAAAGGGACTCCAAAGCTGTAACATGCCAGGTGCCTTGTGAGGAGGGGATGTGATGCCAGAAGAAGTAATACCACCCGGAAAAATCAAATGCTTTATCACTGGAAAGCTAAGGAGTGATACGCCCGAGGAAAAGGTCAGGCAAGATGTAGCGAGAAGTCTTGTTGAAGAATACGGGTACGATAAGAAAGATATTGATATTGAATTTCCCGTGAAGATGGGCAGGGCGCGAAAGCGGGCCGATATTATCGTCTTCTACGAGTACAAGGAGCACACACAAGAGAATATCTACATGATTCTCGAGGTAAAGACTGAGAATGTGAAACCATCGGACAGAAAAGAGGGAGTAGATCAGCTTGCGAGCTATATGGCTGCCTCACCTAACAGTTCGTTTGCTCTTTGGGTCGGTAATGAAAGACTGGCATTTAAGGCCGTGGAGGAGAAGGGGAGAAAAGCTTTAGCTCCGATCCCGGATATTCCAAAGCGAGGAGATACCACCATACCAAGGCCAACAAGAGGGAGCTTGGTACCGGCCGTTAACCTCAAGCAAGTCTTTAAGCGTACCCACAACTATATATACGCAAATCAGGGATTTTAGAAGGACAAAGCCTTTGAAGAGCTTCAGAAGCTTATCTTTATAAAAGTTTACGATGAGCAATACAGCCCAACACTCCAGTTCTATATGCTCCCTGGAGAACAAGTATCAGAACTTAGAAATAGGCTAACAAGTGTTTTCGATAAGGTCAAAGAGCGTTATAAATACATCTTCCGGGGTGACGAAGCTATTGAACTCAACGACATTGTTCTCAAGTATGTGGTTTCAGAGTTGCAGAGGTTTACTCTGGTCGAGACTGAAACAGATGTGAAAGGCGAAGCTTATGAGGAGATAGTTGGCCCTAACCTTCGGGGCGACAGAGGTGAATTTTTCACTGCCAGGAATGTCTGCAACATGACCATAGAGATGCTCTTCACGCTTTGCCCCGAAGAAAAGCTGACAAGCCCGGGAGCAATTAAACTTCTAGATCCAGCTGTAGGAACCGGGGGCTTTCTCATAGCGGGCGTGCAAAAAATAAAGCAGCTATTCTTGAAGCGCGGATTCCGGCATGACCAGATGAGAGACTTGGTGCGTGATGTAGCGAATAGCAATTTCTTCGGTATTGATTTCAACCCGTTTCTCGTGAAAGTCTCCCAAATGAATATGGTTATGCATGGAGACGGTTCTGCGAACATAGTCAACGCGAATTCTCTGGATACACCCTCAAATTGGAACGAGGATGCTATAAGACAAGTGCACTTCGGAGAGTTTGACATGGTAGTGACCAATCCACCCTTTGGAACAAAGGCCGTGGTGGATAACCCGGATATTCTATCTCAATTTGAACTGACCACGTTCTCAGCGGGCTCTCCGAGGACTTCACTCCCGCCAGAACAACTGTTTATCGAACGGTGCTTGGATTTCTTAAAACCTGGTGGTGCCCTGGGGATCGTCCTACCTGATAGCATATTGAGCAACCCGGGGCTGACATGGATAAGAGAATGGATACTCAAGAAAACCTATATTATAGCCAGCGTTGATATGCCAGTAGAAACCTTTGAACCTCATACAGGAACCCAAACAAGTATACTGATATTGAAAAAGAAGACCCCAGAACAGGAGAGAATTTTAGAAGACTACGAAACCTTTATGGCAATTCCAGAGAAAGTCGGCCATGACCGACGAGGTAACCCTGTTTTTATCACTACACCAGAAGGAGAAATAGAACTCGAAGCGAATAGTAAACCCGCGCTTGACGATCATCTCCCGTTTGTTGCTGAAACGTTCAAAGAATGGGTCAAGAGGAAGGGACTGGTGTAATGCGCCAGCCTGAAGGTTCCTTTCAGTCCTTCAGCATGGAGAGCCGCTGGTTATTTGAACAAGCGAAAAGACTTGATGCAAGTTTCTACGCAAGAGATGTCACTGCTTCTGGTATCCTGATTGGGGACATACGAAGACAGGGCATTGGAATTGATTGCGTTCAAGATTTGGCAGAGGATGTTTTTTGGCCTGGTAGATTCAAGAGGAGGTACGTCTCTAAATATGTTGGTGAGCCATTTCTCATGCCCAGCGAAGCCATTATGCTTCTACCAAAAGCGAAGAAGTTCGTATCTAACTACCCGAGAGATGTAATGGTCAAAAAGGACTGGTTGCTAATCACTCGTTCAGGTACAGTGGGCAGATGTCTGCTTGCTACCGAGCTTCTAGAAAACCACGTCTTGTCAGATGACCTGATAAGGATAATTCCAAAGAATGTTTTTAACGTAGGTTATCTCTATGCCTATCTTAATACACGAATTGGTCAGGCCTTTCTCACCAAGGATCAATACGGGTCAACTGTAAAACATATTGAGCCTCATCATGTGGCCGGTATCCCTGTGCCGCGTATTCCTGACCTTGAGCACAGAATCGGTCAAATGGTTTTAGAGGCTCATAGATTGAGAGAGGCAGCACAGCAGCTTCTATTAGAAGCCAATGAATTATTGTATTCGGAACTTGGGCTTCCCGAAATAGACGAGGATGACGTTGATTACTTCGGAAGGCAGGGAGGTAGAATCGTCAAGAGTTTTGGGGTTAGGGCAAGCCAGCTGAACCTGAGGCTAGATGCTTCATATCATTTACCGATACTGAAACTGATTGATTTGCATCTTAATGGAATCGCTACCAAAGTCCAGCCGCTGGGCACCAAGCTCAAGAGCATTTATATCCCACCACGGTTCAAACGGCCTTATGTAGAGAATCAGAAGTTGGGTATACGGTACCTCCGTCCCTCTGATCTATCCTTAGCCAAGTACTTTGAGTCCAGATATTTAGCCAGAAAATTCAAAAACTGCGATCTATACCGCCTCAGAGAAGGAAATATACTTGTAGTTACAGACGGCACAATTGGCTGGGTGTCGATTGTCACTTCAGTAACTGCACAGTGGTATGGGAGTAATAACTTTGCTCGTCTAGTACCGGCAGATGATTTAGATAGGGGATATTTGCTTACTTACCTATTCTCGCCTTATGGACAGTATCAGCTCAGGAGGGAAATCTTCGGTGGAGTCATCGATCACCTCACAGAAGAGCAAATCTGTGATGTAAAGATCCCAGTGCCAGCCATGTCCGTGCAACGGAAAATAGGCAAACTAATGATCAGGGCTTATAGTCACAGAGATGAAGCTAGTCAACTTGAAGACAAAGCAGTAAATCTCTTGGAAAAAGAGTTAATGGAACTGGCTCACAAGTAATAAGAGAGCGCTACAAGAGCATACGGCTGGGTGCAAATAAAGTTTCGATATACATTATACTGTTCAGAGGCTTCGGTTTGCTGCCGGAAACAATAGAGCATCCGATCTAATTACCTTGCTACCAAACATCCCATCACAAAGTGACTTAAACAATCTCTCCGTTGTTGACGAAATGTCTCCAATAAACTAGATTTAAGTAGTGGGTCTTCGATAGGACAGAAGCAGATGCTGTAGAGCTGGGATAAGCTGTTTCATCTCGAAGAAAAGTTCGGGAACTGTCAACCAAGGCCCAAGTTACTGGACTTGAACCAGCATATTTAGTAAACTAGTGCGAAAGTGGTGGAAAAAGTTCTACCTATTGATACCCCAGCTCCACCACCCCACCATTCGTCCTCTACCACCTTTACCCACCACTCCACCGGAGGATGCGAATCCCCTGGCTCCACCAGTTTTTGTAGCTAAAAATCCCCTAGCAATCGATTAGAAACTAGGGACTTTCTCCTTTTGCTGACGGATTGCTAACCGAACTTTTGATTGGCTCACTTTCAGGCGTATTGTTTAGCAA
>Ga0209427_10004291_pt1 | contig 16485 bp, 16 predicted proteins | sample DeeMarSWOR136_30_FD_187465 | JGI IMG/M metagenome (GOLD analysis project Ga0209427, IMG submission 187465) | Marine sediment microbial communities from White Oak River estuary, North Carolina - WOR-1-36_30 (SPAdes) (version 2) | ecosystem: Environmental > Aquatic > Marine > Intertidal zone >...
CATTCGGATGAATCTTTGCAATTTTTTCAATTACTTCATCGACAACTGAAAGATTAATAGCCCCATTGTCTTTAGAAGGTGTAGGTACGCAAATAAATATAAAATCGCACAAAACAACATCTTCAAAACGATCTCCTTCTTTAAATTTATCATATACTTTTACTATGAAACCCTTTTGTTCAAATCCATTTTTACAAGCATTTCCTACATAACCTTTTCCGATAATCCCAATTTTCATGTAATCACCTTAATTTTATTATCTTGACCGAAAATATATCTACCCTTTTGAAATTTCCCATAATTATATTAAATTATTCAAATATTCTGCGAATTTCATTGCCATATTTTGATAGCTGTATTTGTTTATTTTTTCTGTATCTACATTAAAAAATTCAGCTTTTTTATTTTTATATTTCGAGTATAATTCTCTGAGTATAATTCTGATATCTTCCACTGTTTTACAATAAAAACCAGCATTTGTTTCTACAAGTAAATCTTTAATAACATCATCTGAACCACCTGTCGCAAGTATAGGTCTTCTTGCAGCAAGATATTCAAATACCTTCAATGGATAGACACCTCTTTCTAAGGGATCTTCCCAGTTCAATAAAAGTAAAATGTGGGAATCTCTTTGTTTTTCTATAGATATATGTCTTGGTACCCTTTCATATACTTCTACAAAACTTGATAAATTATATTTACTTATATCATTGAATACGTATCTTGATTTGGTACCGTAGAATCTAACTTTTATATTATTTGGATTTATGATTCCATCAGAGATCAACTCCCTTAAAGCAGCAAATAGTTTGGAAGGATCTTGTTTTTCAGGGTAAATCTGACCTGTATAAGTAATTGTGAACTTTGATTTTAAGGGAGATTTGTTCTTATTTAGAGTATCTGGATCAAAGCCATTGGTAATTGTATAAACTGAATTTTTTTTATGCAATAATTTTAACTTTTCAGTCCAGTAAGGAGAAACAGTAATTAAAATATCTGCGTCAAATAATGTTCTTACTTCAAACTGTTTCTCAATCATTTTTCTAATTAAACCATAGGGATAGTTATGATTTTGTGTCCAAAGATCACGAAAATCTGCAATCCAAGGTATCTTATATTTTATTTTTAATTCTTTAGCAATTAAATGACAGGTTACTGGAGATGAACAACTGAGTATCGCATCTATTCTCTCTTTATTGATAAATTCAGAGGCTTTTTTTATCACAGGTTCTCTCCAGTTTTTCTCTGCATCAGGATAATAAAAAATTGCTCCATAAAAATTGTATAAATAATCCTTTAATCTTTGGTTTTTAAAATTTTTTATCCCTATCGAACGTTTCTCATACGATGCTTTTAGTACGTTTTCATATGGAACTTCGATATAGCGACAGTTTGGATAAACATCCTTATTATCCCCTATAGGAACTGTGATAACAATTGGTTCCCAGTCAAATTCTGGAAGATATTTTGTCAACCCAGGAATGCGGGGTGATGCATGAAACAGATTTGCAATAATAAGAACTTTCTTCACCTATTTTTCGCCTCGAATATTGTATCATCTATAAATTTGTCTATTAACCTAACATCCGGCTAACTTATTCTAAACTTTCCCTTTATATATTTATGATAATTTTTGTATTAATATTAATTCTTTCTCCTATATCATTTTTCATACTACATTAAATTATATTAAATATTGGTCAAAAACTAAAAAGAAATGAAAAATCTGATTATAATCATATACTCTAATCTCATTTTTTACTTCTCTTTTTTGCATGTATCACTGCACTTTCATATATACAAAAGCGAATATCAAAATCAAATTTGTTTAATATCTTTAAACAGTCCTTATATGTATTTTTAACAGGGTCATACCTAAAATGTGTCTCTACCACTAGTTTATTAACATTATCAAAGAATTTATCAGCTGCCTTTAGAACATCTATTTCCGAACCCTGAATATCAATCTTACAGAAATCAATCATCATATCATCTAACAAGTTATCTAGTGTATCACAATTTACTTTTATTTCTCCAAATTTTCTCTCCGATAGGGATATAAGTGAATGACCTGTTGGTGTATCATGTAAATAAAATGTTAATTCCCCTTTTTTGTCTGATACTGCTTTTGGTATTATTTTAACATTAGGATACTGTCCGACATTTAATTTCAGGAAATGCAGATTATCAGGCATCGGTTCAACAGCAAATACTTTGCCCCCATTTCCTGTTTTAATTACCATCGGCAATGTAGTATCACCTATACAACTACCAATATCAACACAAACATCATTCTTTTCTATAGGATAAAATGCTTCAAATCTCTGAGAAAATTTATCCATTGTTACTTGGTACCATCGTGATGAAGGACAATGCAAATCATAATCAGGATAATGGATAACCCAATGGTTTTTTGAAAGACGATTATATCTTACTTTTTCATTTCCATGTAAAAATCTATATAGGTTTATAGCTTTAAGGAAAAAGCTATCAGGAATGTTTTTATAAATATAATGTTTTTTTGTTTTCGGCTCTATAAAATCTTTTTCAAGCAGTTCTTCTATAGACATCTGACAAGTCTTATGCAAACAATTAAAACAATTATTATTCTGTGGTTTAAATTGTGTCATATTTTATCTCCTTAATAACTCCTTAGGGCTTCGTATAACTCAGATTTAATGTTCCGATATTGTTTAGAACGTTTTTCAAAACGGACTTTATAATTCATAAGAACCCTCATTATTTATACAGATAAACTCTACGTCGGTCTTACATATTAACATTTAATATAATAATTTTTTTACAGTTGAAACAATGTCCTTATCATCAGGGTAATAAACATTTTCTAATGAACAACTGGCTGGAGCAGGAGTATCAGGTAATGTAATTCTCATAATTGGCCTCTTTAACTTTGTAGCTAATTTGCTCTCTGCAACTGTAGCAGAAATCTCTGCACCTACTCCACATGTCTTCCAAGCTGCATCGACTACGATTAATCGTCTTGTTTTATTTACAGACTCATACAATATTTTTTTATCCATTGGTTTTATAGTTCGTAAATCAATAATTTCAGCATCAATTCCTTCTTTTTCCAGCTTTACAGCCGCATCTAATGCTTTATACACCATAAACGATGAAGCAACAATGCTTACGTCCTTTCCTTTTCTTCGGATAATTCCCTTACCGATTTCAACAGAATATAGTTCTTCAGGTACATCTGCCTCATATTTATACAACCAACGATCATCTATGAATACTACAGGATTATCATCATTTACACTCGCAACAAGAAGACCTTTTACATCATATGGTGTGCTTGGCATAACTACTTTAAGACCAGGTAGATGAGCAAGGATAGCTTGCAATGCTTGGGAATGCTGCGCTGCTTGTTCACCTCCTCTGTTAATAATACCCCACATGGTAAGAGGAATATGAAGGTGTCCACCGAACATATAATGCCAATTGGCTGCATGATTTGCTATTTGATCCATAGCATAATACATAAAATCCATACGTGGATGAACGACAATTGGCCTCATACCTGCGATAGCAGCACCTACTGCTAGGCCTGTTACACCGTTTTCAGAAACAGGTGTATCAAAAACACGCTTAGGGCCAAATCTATCAATCAATCCAACGGTTGTTGTTCCAACATACCATGGGCTGGTGATTCCCTGACCAATCAAAAATACTTTCTTATTCTTTTCCAACAGTTGATGTAACGTTTCGTTAATCGCTTGTGAATAACTGATTTTACGCATTAGTCCTCCTTAAAAACGAATTTAGTAAGTTTATCTTTATCAGGATATGGGCTTTTGTTTTTAAATTTAATTGAATCTTCTATTTCCTTCTCAATATTTTTATAAATCTCTTTTTTTTTAGATGTAGACAAAAGATTTTTATTTTTTAAATATCGTTCAAGTCGTTTAATAGGGCATCTTTTCATCCAATAATCTAGTTCTTCCTGAGATCGAAGACCCTTGTCAATATCATAATTTGGACCTACATGCCCAAACCAGCGGTAAGTCATGCATTCTAAAAAACTAGGTCCTTTATTATTCCGTGCATTCTCTATCATTTTTTTTGCAGTAAGATAGACAGCACGAACATCGTTACCATCCACTCTTTCAGCAGGTATATTAAAAATCCCTGCTTTTTTTTTGATATCAGTATCTGCAAGACAGGCAGAAATCGGCATATGGGTAGAAAAAAGATTGTTTTCACAAACAAAAATAACAGGTAATTTTCTTAACGATGCTAGATTAAGAGACTCATAAAATACACCTTCACCAATAGCTCCATCTCCAAAAAAAGAAACCGAAATATTATCTTTTTTTTGTAAAGAAAAAGAATATGCTACTCCCACTGCAAGAGGAATTGTTCCTGCAACTATTGCAGAGCTGCCAGGTAATCCGATATCAGGGCTTGCTATATGCATAGAACCTCCATGTCCTCCTGAGCAACCATCAACTCTACAATAGATTTCCGCCATTAATTTATTTAAATCACCACCTTTTGCAATATAATGTCCATGTGAACGATGGGTGCTAAAAACAAAATCATTTTTCATAAGAGACGCACAAACTCCTGTTGCTGCAGCTTCTTGTCCAACATATAAATGACATGGTGTTTGGATTTCTTTGTTTATGATTAGTTCCGCAACTTTTTCTTCAAATTTACGCATCTTAACCATTGTTTTATACATGTTAAAAAGAATTTTTACAGGAATTTCAAGATGCTTGGTTTTTTTATGCATATTCTTCTCCAAAATATAAAAATAATTTAGCTTTCCTTATTATAATTCAGTTTTTAAATCCATAGTTTTTATACCAATCAATAAACTCTTTTAATCCTTTTTTAAAATCATATTTGGGAGACCAACCTAAGATTTTTTTTGCCTTTGTTGCATCTGCAATGAGTCGTTTTACTTCACCAACCCTTGGTTGTACATGAACCGGTCTTAAATTATCGTTTTTACCAGTTATGTCAAGGATCATATTTGCTAAATTTATTATACTGAGTTCTTGTCCTGTTCCAAAGTTAATTGGTTCAGTAATTTGTTCATTGTGTTTTAATACTGCATTATAGGCATTTATAGCATCTGTAATATAGGTATAATCACGAGTTTGTAATCCATCACCATAAATAATCGGAGGCATGTTGTTTAGGATTCGTCGGGTAAATATCGATATAACTCCACCGTATCCAATATCTTTCTGCCGGGGTCCAAAAACATTGAATAACCTCATGATTACGATATCCATCCCGTAGGTTTGTAAATATGAGTAGCACATCCTATCTGCAGCAATTTTACTTGCACCATATGGGTGAGGCGCTGCCAGTGGATGTTTTTCATCGATAGGAGCATATTGTGCAGAGCCATAAACTTCGCTTGTGGAAGCATGAATTATTTTCTTAACATCGTACATTCGAGCTGATTCTAAAACATTTTGAGTTCCTAATACATTTATCTCATAAGTTATTTTTGGCTCTACAACAGATCTATCAACATGAATTTGGGCAGCTAAATGAAAAATTACATCGACCTCAGGCATAATCTTTTCTAATAGATCAAAATCCCTAATATCTCCTTTTATTAACTTAAAATTTCTATATCTTGTTAAATGTCTTATATTTGTAATATTTCCATTCATAAAATTATCTAAACATAATACAGTATTATCCTCTTTAGTGTACTTTTCGCATAGATGACTTCCTATAAATCCAGCGCCACCGGTTATCAATATTTTCATTTTTAACCCCCATTTTAACAAATTTTATATAATTTTTGCATTTATATATTATAACAAATTTTTATTAAATTATTTCTATTTTAAATTTCCAAATATTATTTTAATATCTTTGTCTTAAACTAATTATTTTCAGTGTTTTAATGGAATAAAAAAGCAATTTATTTTATTTTCTATTACTTTTAAGATTAAGAGTATTGGACATTTTGCAAATCATTGATTCTGTTTTCTAAGATAAAATATAAAACCTTACACACAACTAAAAACAAAAATATTTGTCAATGCCAAATTTTGAAGAAGTTCATATTTCAGAATCTTCAATTTCAAATTCTGATAAATACTTAGGTAAACCTTCATTAAGTAAGCAAGGAGAATAATTTAAATCCTTTTGCGATTTTTTTATATCAAAAAAAAATCTAAAAGGTCTATCAGTGTCTATACCGGTCAGAACTAATTCAGATTTCGAATTCAAGTAACTAACAATACGTTTAGCCAAATCTTTAACACTTATTTCTTCTCCGCTACCAATATTATAAATTCCTGTTTTATTTTTTTCACACGCTAAAAGAATAGCTTGAACAACATCTTCTATATAAACATAATCGCTCGTTTGCATGCCATCACCATATATTGTAATTGGCTTATTGCTTAATGCTTGATTGATGAATCTTGGTATTGCATTATGTTTTGATTGTCCCCATCCATAAACTCCAGAAAAACGTAATATTACAACATTAAAAAATTTAGAATACAGATTACAATAAAACTCACTTGTTAACTTACTTACCCCATAAACAGTAGATGGTTGCACTGGATGATTCTCGTCTACAGGTAAATAATCCGGCGGATCAGAATATACACTCATAGTGGAACCATACATAAAATAGCTGATATTATTCAGATATGCTGCATTTAATAGATTCAGCGTCCCTCTTACATTAATATCAAAACATAAAAAGGGATTTTTAAGATCTTCAGCATGTGGGAGCTGCGCTGCTAAATGAAAAATTACTTTTATTTTATTATCTTTTATTATTTCAGAGAGTATTATTTCATCACGAATGTCTCCTTTTTTAAGATGAAACTTTTTTTGATTCAATAATGACTTTATCTTATCAGTTCGGCCTGATTTAGATAGCCCAAAAACAGTATGTCCTCTTTGGATTAATTCTTTACATAAATGAGAACCAATAAACCCAGTTGCACCTGTGACAAGCGTATTCATTTTACTCTCTTATGATTATTAATTAATTGTTCATAAATATTTTCTACCTTTTTCATCTCTTTTTCATATTCGAATTTCTCTTCAACTAGTTTTCTTCCTTTTTTCCCAAAATTTTTTCTAACATCCTTATGTTCGATCAAATAAATAATTTTATCAGCCAATGTTTTTGGATCTTTTAGCGGTACAACAAATCCATTTTTCCCATCTTCTATCCACTTCGTGTTTACATCAAGATTGGTAACTATAACAGGTAATTCACAAGCCATTGCTTCCTTGGTAGCAACAGCAAGTCCACCATCTGATAACGAAGTATTGACATATATATCGGAAGATGCTAGATATCTAGGGATTTCTTCGTTTGAAATAAAGCCTATAAATTTAATATTTTCAGAAACATTTAAGGATTTAGCTAATTGCTCCAACTTTATTTTTTGAGATCCATTACTAGCAATTACAAATTTTGCTGATGGTATTTTTTTTAACACTATTGGAACGGACTTTATCAAAGAATCAATGTCATAAATTGACTCAAGAGGTTTAGAACTTATTATTATAGGTGAGTTAAATATTAACAAATTTTTTTTAATGTTTTCATTACGTTGTTTTGAGTTAAATTTCTTTGTATCTACACCAAAATAGATTTTATTAATCTTTTTTGAATCTACTCCTAATTTTGTCATTCTTTCCTTTATATTATCTCCTTCGCAAGTTATTAAATCAGCTTTTTTTAATGCATATTTTACAGCAGATTTACCGATTAAGGAAGCTGTATCAACTAATATATCACTTCCCCAAGCTGTCAAAACATATGGATGGAAATTACTATACGCACCAAAAATTCCATAACCAAATACGTAATGTGCATGTAAGATATCAGGATTTATTTTATTTAAAAATTTTTTAGTCTGCCTCATTTTTGATAAAAAATTAATAAATCCCCCCTCTTTTTTATATTTTAATAAATATATTTTTGTATCGTTTATTTTTAATGGATACTCAGTAATTAAATGAACATCATGTCCGGCATTAACGATCCACTTTATCCATCTTTGCAGATGAATACTATTAGCACCACCAATATAACAAATTTTCATAAAGATATAGAATTCATAAATCATATTTAAAAATAATCGATTTCAATTTTTTTTTAGATAAAGGATAGTATTATGTATCTGAAAACCCAAGAAATTATAAATAAAATCACTCATTTCTTCAAACAGCATACAAATATTATTGAGTCCTATGCAATTATACATATTTATCAACAAAATATAATATAAATATCTTGAGATGAAAGATTTTAATAGAAAATCTGCATTGAGCTTTTTACATGTCAAGAAAAGTCGTCGTCGTAGGAATGGGTTATGTGGGTATACCAGCGGCAGCTCTTTTTGCAGATGTTGAAGGTTTTACTGTTATTGGAATTCAAAGACGATCAAAACGCTCAGGATGGAAAATCGATTGGTTAAACCAAGGAAAAAACCCTATAGGTGGAGACGAACCAGGTTTATCTGATTTGATACAAAAAGTAATAAAAAAAGGAACTTTTAGGGTAACTGAGGATTTTTCTGAATGTGCAGATGCAGATACTATTTTAATAGATGTACAAACTCCAACAGATGAAAAGGGAATTCCTCATTACGAATCTTTAAAAGAAGTGGGTAAAGAAGTTGGAAAGCAGATGAAAAAAGGAGTTATGGTAGTAATTGAGTCCACTGTTGCTCCTGGGACCACAGAAAACATTGTAAAACCAATTTTAGAAAAAGAATCAGGTCTTGCAGCAGGTAAGGATTTTTCATTAGTTTTTTCTTATGAACGTGTAATGATTGGTCGACTTATTAAAAATATTGTCCATCTTCCAAGGATTGTAGGAGGAATTGATAAAGAAAGTACACGCCGTGGGGTTGAACTCTATAGTCATATTGTCAAAGAAAAAATTTATCCTACAACCACATTAACTGCCGAAGTTGCAAAAGTGGTAGAAAATACTTACCGTGATGTCAATATCGCATTTGCAAATGAAATTGCTTTGATATGTGAAAGCCTTGGTGTTAATGTTTTTAAGGTTAGAGATCTGGTAAATACTTTACCAAACGATCCATCTAATCCATCTTCAAATCCTATAAGAAACATGCATTTTCCAGGTGCGGGTGTAGGTGGCCATTGTCTACCAAAAGACACCTGGTTGCTCAAATACGGTGTTGATACATATGGAAAATTTAAGGCAGAATCAAATGTTATTGTTACAAGTCGAAAGCTAAACATTCATATGCCAATGCATATGATTGATTTATTGGAAGAAGGATTAAATGAAGCTGGGATAAAATTAAAAGATGCAAAGATAGCAATTCTTGGAGTTGCTTTTTTAGAAAATTCAGATGACACTAGAAATACACCTTCAAAACCTCTTTATGAAGAATTAAAAAAGAAACATGCAAAACCGGTACTTCATGATCCATATGTGCGAGATTTTGAAATACCTTTTACAAAAGACCTTAATGAGGCAATTAAGGATTCTGATGCCATTATGCTTATTACAAAACATAAAGAATATTTTAATTTAGATTTAATTCAGATAAAAAATATGATGCGAATTCCTGTAATAATTGATGGAAGGAATATCTACGATAAAGAAAAATCTGAAAAACTCGGTTTTATTTATAAGGGGATTGGGAAACCTCATTAACAACTTTAACTATTTTTTCTAAATCTTGTGTTGATAATGCTGGATGAACTGGTAAAGAAAGTACTTCATTTACCAATGATTCCGAATTTTTTAAATTATTATGCGCATATTTTTTCAAATGTTTATAAAAATGCAATGGTTTTGGATAATAAATCCCAAAACCAATTTCGTTTTTCTTTAAATTTTGTATAATTGAATCTCGATTTTTACTCTTAATTGTATATTGATGATATACATGTTTTGCATTTTGTAACAAATAAGGAATTTCTACACCTGTAAGATTTTCATTAAAAAATTGTGCATTTCTTTTACGCATTTCATTAAATTTTGGAAGTTTTTTTAACTGTTCAATGCCAATTGCAGCAGCAATATCAGTCATTCTATAGTTGTATCCTAAGCAACCATGTTCATATCCCCATTTAGTCTTTTCTCGACCGTGATTTCTTAGTGATATTGCTTTTTCAGCAATTTCTTCGTTATTTGTTGTTATCATTCCACCTTCACCGGTTGTCATATTTTTTGTTGGATAAAATGAAAAGCACTCAAGATCACCAAATGAACCGACCATTTTCTCGTCATATGTTGCACCATGAGCTTGACATGAATCGCCAATTATATTTTTTCCAAGTTTTTCTGAAATTTCTAAAATGAATTTCATATCTGCTGCTTGACCATATAAGTGAACTGGCATGATTGCTTTTGTTTTATTAGTAATTAATTTTTTTATTTTTTCAGGATCAATATTGAAAGTTTTTGCGTCCACATCACAAAAAACAGGTGTTGCTTGACAAAAAAGTGGAGAATTTGCTGTTGCTATAAATGAAAAATCTGGTGCAATAACTTCATCACCTTTTTTAACTCCTAAAGTAAGTAATCCTAGATGTAAAGCTGTTGTTCCAGAAGATGTAGCAATTGCATATTTTACTCCAATAAATTCTGCAAATTTCTTTTCAAACTCTTCAGTTTTATGACCACTTGATATCATACCAGATTCAAGAACTTTGGCTACTGCTAATTTTTCTTCTTCACCAAGTAGCGGTTTTGCAATAGGTATCATTTACTAATCTCCATGTATACTGTTTCATCTACATTTACTTCTTTTTTACATCTTGGACACTGTAATATTATTTCATTATTTTTTTTCGCTTTCTTTATAAGTTTAGTACTGCACTCACAAAAAAATCCTTTTAATCTAGAAGGATTTCCAAATACAAGTCCATGATCAGGTACATCTTTTGTAACAACAGAACCTGCACCTACCATTGCATATTTTCCAATAGTAACCCCAGCAATAATTGTTGAATTTGCTCCAATTGATGCTCCATTTCTTACTATAGTTTTTTCAAGACGTTCCTCATCCCAAATAGCAGATCGTGGGTATATATCATTTGTAAAACAAACATGAGGCCCTATAAAAACATCGTTTCCAACTTTTAAACCCTGATACAAAGTTGCAAAATTTTGGATTTTGCAATTATCACCAACTTCAACATTTATATCAATATAGACATCTTTTCCGATGTTACAGTTTTTTCCAATTTTTGCTCCTTTACGTACATGAACAAAATGCCATATTCGTGTTCCTTCACCTATCTCAGCACCATCTTCAATATAAGCAGATTCATGAATCATATGATTTTTACCTCCTCTCCTTTTTTGTTTGATTTTTCAGTAGCCTCAGCAATTTTCAAAGCCATCAACCCATCTTCTCCTGAAGCTAATGGTTTTTTGTCTGTTTGAATAGAATTAATAAAATCATTTATTTCGTTTTTTAGCGGCTCTTTTTTTTCCAGTGCAACTTGATTTACATTGTATTGAATAGGAACATGATACAAATCCATTTCATTAATTTGTTTATAGGAGGATGAGGATATAGTTACAGATTGCTCTATGTAATCAATTTCAACAAAATTTTCTGAACAAGTTAAAAACATTTTACGTATTTTCATAGGAGTAAGCCAATTTACCTCAATTATTCCACAAACTTCATTTTCAAAATTTAATACTATATTTGCATGATCTTCATAATCTATATTTTTGTTAAATTTTCCAGCTTTTGCATAAACAGATTTTACCTCTCCTGCTAGAAAGTGCATTATATCAATATCATGTATTCCTAAATCCATCATTACACCTACATCTTTTATTCTACCTGGGAAATTACTTACCCTTTTTGATGTCAAAGTAATAAGTTCCCCAAATTTTCCTTCTACTATAGAATCTTTTACAAATTTTGTAGCAGGGTTATGTCTTTCTATATGGCCGACTGCTAAAACTAGATTGTTTTTTTCTGCTTTTTCTACTAATTCTTCGGCTTTTTTAATTGTATCACAAATTGGTTTTTCAACAAGTATATGTTTTCCGTTATTCAGCAGATCCATTACTATATCATAATGTGTAATTGTTGGTGTAGAAACAATGGCAGCATCTATCTCTTTTATAATTTCTTTGTAATCAGAAAATACTTTTATATCAAATCTTTTTGAAATATTTTCAGCTATTTTTTTATCTTTATCAACTACACCGACTAGTTTTATATTTTCATTTTCTGAACATACTCTTACATGGTTTTTTCCCATTGAGCCAGTGCCTATAACACCAATTCTAATCATATGTTCCGAATTATGAATCATCTACTTAGATTTTTGTGCAGAATTAATTTTGATTTAAATTTTTATAAAGTTGTAAAAAAATATGCTTTTGTATATCCCAGTTATATTTTTTCTTTGCAGCTTCTAAACCGTTTCTTCCAAATTCTTCGCATAATGTAGGATTATCTTTAAGTTTTACCACAGCTTCTTTTATTGCATCTAGATTATAGTCAACAATCAATCCACAATTTAATTTTTCAGTTAAATTCCCAGGATATGTTCCTTTAGTGCATATAATGGGTTTTCCGCAAACCATTGCATCAAATTGTTTATTTGCAAGAGCAACTTTATGAGATTTAAAAGATGGATCAAGAGGACACAAAACGCAATCTGATTCCATGGTTAAAGGAATAACTTTATTAACAGGAATTGTCCCTAAAAAAGTAACATTACAATATTTTATAGCTGATTTTTCAACCTGTTTATAGATATCAAGATTTTCTAATCTTCCAGCAATAACAAATTTGATATCTTTGATTTCTGCTAATTTATCAATTATCTGCGGAAAGAATCTGTTAGAACTTAAAACACCAATATAAGAAATTATAAAAATTTTATTATTAGTAGGTACGTATTCTTTAATAATTAGCTTGTTACAATTCATAACTATTGATACAGGTTTATCTGAAATCGACTTAAAGTAATCATGCAAAGGTTCATTGACTGTGATGATATAATCAACATATTTTAACAATCTTTTTTCCATTCTAAATGAGTATTTTGAAACTATCTTTGGAACACTGTTTTCAATCATATATCCAAAGATTTCGTGTGCATCATATATAAGTTTAACTTTCAATTTTTTCTTCAGCCAAATACCAATTTGTAGAGTATCTAAATCATGACAGTGGACAACATCAAAATAAAAACCATTTTTGAATAACTTTAAGCCTTTTGTGTATGCATTTCTCCACCAAATAGGATTACGAAGTATATCATTTGGTAAAATATTCATGGAAAAAGTATTACGAAACCTTAGTACTCTTATTCCTTCTATTTTACTTTCTTTTTCACTTTCCCCTTTTCTATCCCACATAAGAACTGTGACTTGATGTCCAGCATCAATAAGGGATTTCGCCTCCTTATAAACACGTGGATCAATAGTAAATTCTTTAGAGAGTATCATTAGAATTTTCATGTTGGAATCACATCTATTTATCATACTTGAAATTTACGAATATACTAAATTGTAGATATTAATTTAAAAAACAATAAATCTTCAATTATTAATATTAGATTTTGGGTAATTTCTTATTTTTACAACACAATAAATATATCCTAATAAACCTAAAAGCATTTTAGCTATTCCTAACAAAGAAAATTGTGTTTTTAAAATATCTATTGCAGAATGACTTTGCCATATACTTCCATGTTTTAAACCAAGGAGTTTTCTACCTGTACCATACCAAAATGATTGTTTAATAAAATCAAAAGGATTGTTTCTTGGTCGATAATATACCTTTGGTTTTTCATTATGAGCAATTTTATAACCAGCATCAACTGCCCTGAGATTTAATTCAAGGTCTTCAGCTGAAAAAAACCATGGGTCAAACCCTCCAAGTTTGTCTAAAACTTGTTTTTTGTATGTTGTATTTGTTCCGGGATAGGAAATATTTACTCCTTTATGGAAAAATTTTACATTTGAAACTTTTCCAAAACGATCAAACTTTTTTGATATCAAGTTACCTGCAACTATTTCTGAATCATTCAATGCTTCTCTTACATCTTTTATCCAGTTTTTATCAGCAATATCATCTCCACCAATAAAAGCAACTGCCTCGCCTGTAGATTGTTGTATCCCATAGTTCATACTTTCTGCTCTTGTTCCGGGATGAATTAATAGTTTGATGTTTTTTTTCTTTTTTGAATATTTTTTAACTATTTCTTGGGTTTTATCGGTACTATCTGAATCAACTACTAAAACTTCGTAAGGTTCTTCTTGATTTGATAAACTTTCAAGAAGTTCACCAATGTTTTTTTCTTCATTTTTAGTTGTAAGAACAACACTAATTTTCATCATAGATAGACGCACATAGATATTTTTTATACTTTTAAAAATTTATAAAGTAATTGTTTTACCGATTTTTAGTGATTTTCTTGTTGCTTCCACAAGTTCAACTATTTTTGCGCCAATTTCTCCATTGTTTGTAACAGTTGACCCATTTTTAACTGCTTCAACAAAGGACTTAAGTTCGTCGCTAAGAGTATTGTTAGCTTTTATGTTTAAACTCTTTCCTTCATTTGAATTTTCAAATATTTTTACTTCTTGTGATATTGCCTGTATCTTTGCACATGCTTTTTTACCAATTACATCAACTTGTCTTACTTTTTCAGGTAAGGTCCAACTTATTTCAGAATGAGTAATTATATTATTTGGAAATTCACAAATTATAAAAGCAGTATCTTCAAAATCGTTTTTTATGAAAGCTTTACCAAAACATGTTATCTTTTCAGGCCAAAGACCTGTTAAATAGTTCATAATATCATATAAATGAGGCATCATATCAACAACAATATCTAGTTGCTTATCAGGATAAATTTCAGGCATCCATTGAATTGTCCATTGAAATCTTATATAATACAAATTTCCAAAAAAATTATTTTCAATTAGTTTTTTTACCTCATTTATCGCATTATTATATCTAAAAATATGTCCAACAGCTAAAATTTTATTGGATTTTTTTGCAATATTTACTAATTCATATGCTTTTTTTGAGTCCAACGTTAAAGGTTTTTCAACAAGTACATGTTTTCCTGCGTTTAGTGCATCTTTACAAATTTCAAAATGGGTTTCATTACTTGTACAGATACTTACTGCTTGAACATTTGAAGAAAGTACGTCTTTGTAATTGTTTGTAATATTTTTAATATTATAATGCTCCTGACATAAGTTGAGATTTTCTTTACTTAAATCAGAAATCCAAGCTAGTTCCAAATCTTTTAATTTTGAATATTCTTCTATATGTTTTTTACCCCAGCGACCAGCGCCTATAACTCCAATTTTTATTTTTATCACCTATTGAAAAACTCATGTATTTTTTCTGAAATATAATTTATTTGTTCATCTTTTAGTTCCGGAAACATGGGTAAGTCTAGTGCTTGTGCACTTAACTCTTCACTTTTTGGAAAAGCACCTTCTTTATATCCAAACATTTTCTTATATATCGGTTGGTAAGGAATCGGTGTTGGATAATGAATCAAACAAATAATGTTATTTTGTTTTAAAAAATCAAGTAGCTCATTTCTTTTTTTTGTTTTTATTTCAAACAAATGATATGAAGGTTTTTTATATTTTGTATCACCTGGTGGTAGTTTGATTTCTTCAACATCTTGTAAAAGTTTATAGTATTTTTTTGCAATTTCTCTTCTTTGTTCAACCCATTTAGGTAAATATTTAAGTTGAACCCTACCAATTGCCGCATTAACCGTATTAAGACGAGATGTGTATCCAACGATTGTATGAACATCTTTTGGATATTGTCCATGATTACGTAGCAGTTTAATTGTTTCAGCTAGCCTTTCATCATCTGTTGTAACCATTCCCCCATCACCACAAACAGTCATATTTTTTGTTGAATAAAAAGAAAAACAACCTATTACAGATAGCGATCCTGTTTTTTTCCCTTTGTAAAGTGAGCCATGTGACTGAGCGCAATCCTGTATTACAAAAAGATTTTTTTTAACTGCAATTTTATTTATTTCATCCATATCAGCAGGATGTCCATAAAGATCAACAGGTAGAATTCCTCTGGTTTTATTATTTATCTTACTAGGTATTTGATTTACATCAATTAAATATTCATCGTTAATATCGCAAAAAACCGGAATACCATTTGCATGAAGAACAGAATTAGACGTTGCAATATAAGAACTGGCAACGGTTATTACTTCATCACCTGCTTTTAGCCCAGCTGCAATGTGGGCTAAATGTAAAGCATTTGTACCTGAGGAAACACTAACTGCATATTTTGTTCCAATATATTTTGAAAATTCCTCCTCGAATTTATCAACAGATTCACCAAGTATAAATTTTTCATTACGAAGAGCATTTATTGCTGCTTCTTCCATTTCCTTTGTAAACACAGGATTTGCTGGTGGTATTTTATCCATATTTTTCACCAATTTATTTTTTTAACAGATTTTGCAGGATTACCTGCAACAAGAGTTTTTTCT
>Ga0209427_10004292_pt1 | contig 16484 bp, 15 predicted proteins | sample DeeMarSWOR136_30_FD_187465 | JGI IMG/M metagenome (GOLD analysis project Ga0209427, IMG submission 187465) | Marine sediment microbial communities from White Oak River estuary, North Carolina - WOR-1-36_30 (SPAdes) (version 2) | ecosystem: Environmental > Aquatic > Marine > Intertidal zone >...
CCGGCCGCTGACCCGATCATTGCCCTGTCACCTATCTTGACGTGATCTTTAATGCCCACCTGGCCACCTATTACTACCTCCCGGCCGATCTCCACGCTTCCTGATATGCCTGTCAGGGCAACAATTATAGTATCCTCGCCTATAACTACGTTATGTGCGATCTGAACCAAGTTATCTGTCTTCACACCCGATTTTATCCATGTCTTCCCATGGGCGGCCCTATCGATAGTGCTATTGGCGCCTATCTCGACATTATCATCAATCTGAACAATGCCTAATTGCGGTATCTTGATGTTCTTTGCGCCGTCACGCACAAAACCGAAGCCATCACTCCCTATCACACAGCCCGCGTGAATAATTACGTTGCTTCCGATTATACAGTTTTGCATGACAGTAACATTCGGATAGAGGACTGTTCCACTCCCGATCCTGACCCCGTCGCCTATGAAGCACCCCGGAAAGATTGTAACATTATCGCCTATAAATGCCTCCTTGCCCACATATACCATCGGGTAAATGGAAATATTATCGCCTAATGAGCTGGTTTTATCTATGTTTGCATCCTTGCTTATGCCTGAAAACCTGGGCAGTTGCGGGGCAAAAAGCGCGGCAACCCTCGCATAGGCCAGTCTTGGGTCCCGGACAACTATCTGTGGACCTTTATAGATATCAGTCGGTTGTGAAACGATGAGGGCAGAGGCCTTGGTAACCTTGGCCATATCCCTGTAACGGTTATCAAAAAAGAAGGATAGCTCTCCATCAGAGGCCATATCAAGGGCATTGATCCCGGAAATTACGACCTGGCTGTCTCCAAGAATCTCTCCCCCGATAAGGTCAGCGATCTCCCTTAGTATTATATTCAAATCAGCCACCTCAAGGCTTGGATTTATTCAATTCCTTGATCACCTGATCTGTAATGTCTAACGCATCCGACGCGAAAAGGACCCCGGCACTGGAACTCTCTAAAATTAGATCAAAATTTTCTTGCTTGGCTATATTTTTGATTATTATATTCAACACCTGCATTACTCTTAGCCTCGCGTTCTGCTCCGCCTTGCTCGCCTCCTCGCTCAGATCCTCATTAAGGTAATTTAGCTCGCGACTCTTCTTGCTATATTCCTTCCGTTTGTTTTCTTTGGCATCCAGACTCAGCATAAGGCTCTGTTTTTCGATCTCCTTCTGCAGCTCCGTCAACTCCTGCTGGGCCTTATCATACTTCTGTTGCATTGCCAAAATCTCTTTTTTTAGAGACTCGGAGATCCTCTTGCCCTCATTTGACTCATTGATGCATCTCTGTATATTAATAATTCCGATCTTCGATGCCGCAGCAGCGAGCGAGTTGTGCTGAAACACAAATATTGCTATTATTATAAAAATCGATACTAGTAACCTCTTCATGTCTCCCCCTTTCATTATCCTTATTAAAAATATCCCCCCATATTAAACTCGAATTCTCCTGCTGAATCGCCCCGCTTTTTATCAAGCTTGATTCCATACTCCAGCTGAATCGGTCCCATTGGAGAACGCCATCGTACTCCAAAACCCACGGACCTTCTGGCGCCGGTTCTCCAGTTATCCTCTTTTTTAAAGGCATTACCCGCGTCAAAGAAGAAAAATCCCCACACACCCTCTTTTTTAACCATAGGGATCCGATATTCAATATTCCAGAGCCACATCTTGTCGCCGCCAAGATCGCCACCCGTGTCCGGGTCAATAGGCACGATATCTCCCCATTCATATCCCCTTACGGTATCAATGCCTCCTAACCTGAACTTTTCATAGATAGGCATATATCCTCCTTTCCTTCCTACAATATATCCCACGCTTGCTCTTGTCATCAGGACAGTTTTCCACAACACTGGGAAATACCACGTGGATATCGCTGTATATTTATTGAAGGCCGAATTCCCTCCTAAAATGCCCCCGGTGTACTCCATGGATATGCTGTTGATGGAGCCCTTTGTTGTGTTCCAGATCTGGTCCCTGGAATCCCTGCCTATGCCCAATGTCACACTGCTTGTTGTAATGTCCAAGCCGATCAGACTCTGAATAGCCAGTGCGGCGGTTGGAAAAATATCCTTGATCCTGGCATTATCATAGGAGTATCTTATTGATCCCCTAGTATATTCATCGATACCTAAAGGGAATCCGACTCCAAGAGCGCCTCCCCCGCTGTCCCTTGTATATTCGTCGTATTCGGTTTGCCAGTTATAAAGACTAATACTTGAAGAGATATCCTTGTTAAAAAGCCATGGCTCCATAAATGTTATGTTAAACTCGGTTGTGCGGCTCCCCATATGGGCCTGAAGATTCAGTCCCTGTCCCCTCCCGAAAAGGTTTTCCTCAGATATCTGAAGCAACAATATGATCCTCTCCCACGAACTGTACCCCACGCCTATATTGAAGCTCCCAGTGGGCCGCTCTTCTACATTTATATCCACAATCATCATATCATCTTGGCTTCCATTCCTGGTATTTGTCTCAAAATCCTCGAAAAAGTCCAGTCTGTATAGGTTCTCTGTACTTCTATTCAGATTTTTTCCACTGAAATAGTCGCCCTCAACGAGCTTGAGTTCGCGCCTTATAACATTATCCCTGGTTATGGAATTACCGGTTATATTGATCCTCTCTATACGCACCCTTTTCTTTTTATCGATCTTATACGTGATATCAACAAGATTTCTTTCAGCATCCTCTCTTGATATCGGTCTTATCTCCGTATAGGCATATCCCTCATCAGTATAGACATCCTTTAGCGCCTGGATGTCATTATACATGACCTCCCGGTTAAATACCTTTTCTTTATTGAGCTTTACATACTTCATTAGTTCATTTTCTGGCTTAATAATGTCGCCTTCCAACCGCACCTCATTTACCTTGTATTGGGCCCCCTCGATAACCGAAATGGTAATGGTAAGGCTGTTCTCCTCTTCATTATACTCTATTTCAGGCTCTCCTATCTTTACCTTGATGTAACCGTTATTACTATAGAAAGATGTTAACTGCAGGATATCGTACTCCAGTTTTTTGCTATCCAATATCCCGGCTTCGGTAAGCCAAGAGAAAAAACTCTTTTCATTAGTCAATATGATCTTTTTAAGGGCTTTATCGCTGAACTTTTCATTCCCGATAAATTCAATCCTGTTAATATATACCTTCTTTCCTTCGTCTATCATATATATTAGAGAGATTTCATTATTGAGATGTTCCTCGATCTTATCCGTGATCTTGGCATTATAATATCCTTTTTTTCTGTAAAACTCCTTAAGTCTGTTGATGCTCTGTTTCACGTTGCTCTCGTTATATATGGAATATTGCTTTATCCCTAACTCCTCGTTCAATTTGTCTTCCTTATACTTTTTATTACCCTTAAATAATATCTTTATGATAACCGGCTTTTCCATCAGATGAAAGATTATGTTCTTACCATCAGGTCCATCTTCAGTTTCTATATATACGTCCGAAAAGAACCCCATCCCGTAAACCGCGTGAAGGTCCCTGTCAAGTTGATCTTGATCAATTCTGTCTCCCTTTTTGCTCTCAATTATCGCAAGAACAGCATCGGTCTCGACACGTCTGTTGCCCCTAACCTGGATAGAGCTAATCCGCGAAATCCCGGAAATCCGGTTATCTATACTGGCAGCGGAATTTTCCAAGGCCTCGGCCAGCCTGTCTATATTATCTGCGATCATAAATATTGAAAAAGGATTATTGACCGCCTTGACATCCGTTACGTTGAAATCGAGGCTTATCTTCTCTCCTATCTTAGTGATGCTCCCACGTATGATCCAATCCGCTTCAAGCTCTTTTCCAAGGGATATAATATCCGATGTTATCAAAGAGTCAGAGAATGCACTCGGAAGTTGATTAACTGCATCGGGACTGATAACAGGATATCCCTTCTCTGCCATAATCGAGGCAAACATCCGTTGAAGTCCCACCTTATAATCATCCATTGACTCAAGGGATTGTACCACGAACGGCAAAACAGCTACCTTCTCCTTGTCCTGGGCATTAAGCCCTACAGGTATCAGCAGGCATAACAGGATAATTGTATACTTAAAAGCCTTATTTAATCCGTCCATCCACAATCTCCATTATCTTCGACATCTTATCCGCTACTCTCTGATTATGCGTAGCTATAACCATGCTTAATCCTCGTTCCTCTCTTATGCGAAGCAGAAGGTCTATTATCTCCTCTCCCGTCACCCTATCAAGGTTTCCTGTCGGTTCATCAGCCAGTAAAAGCCTTGGCTTCATTAACAATGCCCTGGCAATGGCAACTCGCTGCTGTTCGCCTCCTGATAGTTCTCCTATCCTGTGGTTGAGCCTGTTTCCGAGGCCCAAATCGGTCAGGACCTCTTTCGCCCCTTTCCTGGATATAACTCTATCCGATCTCGCAATAAGGGCGGGCATAATGGCATTTTCCAGGGCATTAAATTCGGGCAGCAGGTGATGAAATTGAAAAACAAATCCAATTTCATTATTTCTCAAACGACATAGATCAGATTCATTCATCGTGTTGACATCCCGATCCTTAAACCTCACAATACCTTCTGTCGGCGGCTCCAGTGTACCCATGATATTCAGTAATGTGGTTTTTCCCACCCCTGAGGCCCCGATAACGGCCACACTTTCTCCGGGTTTAATAAGGATGTCAATACCATTTAGAACATTTATGGTCGTTCCGCTGTGTTGGAAGGATTTATGGATATTCCTTAGTTCCAGCATCTAAAACCTTTTACCTCGTCAGCAACCTATAAGCCCTTTTAGAAACAGATCCATAATTACGCGAGTAGGACAGGATCTTTCCATTTGCCTTGCGCCCTGTGCCTTGAGCCTTACTACTCATATCTCAATGCCTCAACCGGATTCAGCCTGGAGGCGTGCCAAGATGGATAGATGGTCGCCAAAAAAGATATTACTATGGCTGCAAGGGTCACAAGAACCACATCCAATATCTCCACCCTAACGGGCAGTGTTGAGATATAGTAGACATCCGACGGTAACTCAATAAATTTATATTTTGACAAGAGATGACAGATAAAGAGCCCTGACACCAGCCCTGCCAAGGTCCCCACAATACCGACCAGCAGTCCCTGAAGCATAAATATGTTCATAATGCTCTTCTTCGTTGCCCCCATTGCCCTGAGGATGGCCACATCCCTTGTTTTTTCCATAACCACCATCACAAGGGCACTGATAATATTCAAGGCCCCAACCAGTACGATCATGGTCAGGATAATAAACATGGTTATCTTTTCCAGTTTCAAGGCGGATAAAAGGCTCCTGTTCCTGGCCTTCCAATCCTGTACCCAGTAAGGGTATTCCAATATCTTCGCTATAGATTTACCAATACGGTCGGACTGATAGGCGTCCGCCACCTTTACCTCTATTCCGGTTACGCTGTCTTCTTCCATACCTAAAAAATCCTGGGCCTCTTTGAGAGACACAAAAGTCATGGATAGATCATACTCATACATGCCGGAATTGAAGAGGGCGGCAACCGTGTACTTGCGGCTGTTGGGACTCCTTCCCAGAGGTGTCAATCTGCCCTGTGGTGAGATCACGCTCAGGACATCTCCCGGCATTACACCTATCTGTTTGGCTAGCTCACTCCCGATTATTATGGATGGTAATCCATCTTTTGTATCATCAAGAGAAGATAATGAGCCTTGTGTTATCATGGGTTCGATATCTATCACCTTTCCTGCGCTTGCAGTGTCAAGCCCTCTGAGAACAGCGCCGGAAGTAATTCCAGAGCTATTGACCATTACCTGGCTGTAGACAAAGGGTGTGGTAGCTATTACCCCGCCAACCGTGTTAATATCCATTAGGATCTTTTCATAGTTATTGAAAGACGATCCGTAAGTTCTCACAAGTATATGGGCATTTACTCCCAGGATCTTTGACATCAGGTCCGCCCTGAAGCCGTTCATGACAGAGAGGACCACGATAAGTGACATGACTCCAACCATAACCCCTACTACTGAGATCAAGGTAATGATGGAAATAAAGGCCTGCTTCCGTTTGGCCTTCAGATATCTCATGCCCAGAAATACTTCAAAATACATTTATTTCGACCTCATATGGGGGAAAAAGATGACATCCCTGATGGATGGAGAATTGGTAATTAACATAATAACCCTGTCTATTCCGATACCCTCACCTGCCGTAGGCGGCAAGCCATATTCCAGGGCGGAGATGTAGGCATCATCCATAAACTGGGCCTCCTCATCACCTGATTCACGGAGAGACACCTGGGCCATAAACCTCTCCCGCTGGTCATCCGGATCATTTAATTCTGTAAAGGCGTTTGCTATCTCCTTGCCTGCTATAAAGAGCTCAAATCTATCGGCTATATCCGGATTCTGATCGTTTCTTCGCGAGAGAGGAGACGTCTCAATAGGGAAACCAACTATGAATGTCGGATCTGCCAGTTTGGGTTGGACAAGCTGATCAAATATCTTCAAAAGGACCTTCCCAAGGCTGTCCCTTTGAGTAAGTTTGATATCGTGGCTGCCGGCAAAATTAATAGAAGCGTTTAAGTCTTTTAAGACATCTTCATTGACTCCCGCCATATCCCTTAATGAATCAAAGAGGCCTATCCTTTTCCATGGCGTGGTGAAGTCCAGACTTTTTCCTTGATATTCAATCTTATTGGTCCCAAGGTTCTCCTGCAGGATAAAATTAAAAAGCTCCTCGGTCAGGTTCATCAGATCTTCATAGGTGGCATAGGCCATATAGAATTCAAGCATTGTAAATTCGGGATTATGCTCTATCGAGATACCCTCATTCCTAAAGTTACGGTTTATCTCAAATACCTTCTCCAGCCCGCCTATCACGAGTCTTTTAAGGTATAGCTCCGGTGCAATCCTGAGATAGAGGTCCATGCCCAAGGTATTATGATAAGTCTTAAATGGCCTGGCCGTGGCCCCGCCCGGGATAGGTTGCATCATTGGGGTCTCGACTTCAAGAAAACCCTTGTTGATAAAAAAATCTCTGAAAGACTTGATAATCCTGCTCCTCAGGATAAATACATCCTTGACCTTGTCATTTACTATCAAATCCACATAGCGTTGCCGGTATCTTGTCTCTATATCGGTTAATCCGTGCCATTTTTCAGGTAAAGGTCTCATGGACTTTGATAATAGTGTTATGTCCCGCGCCAGGATCGTCAATTCACCTGTCTTTGTCTTGAAAAATCCTCCTTTAATACCGATAAAATCGCCTATATCCATGTGTTTAAAAATCTTGTATTGTTCATCGCCTATCTTGTCCTTCCTTATATATACCTGGATACGACCGCTATTATCTTTAATATGTATGAATGAGGCCTTGCCGAAATTCCTGATAGCCATTATCCTGCCGGCCATGGAAAAAGATCCGCCCTGCCTTTCCAGTTCTTCCTCTCCCATATGACCGAACCGTTTCGTAACCTCCAAGGCGGTGATATCATATTTATAACCTGCAGGATATAGATTGACCCCCATCTCCCTCAGGGCTTCAGCCTTTTTTATCCTCTCTTCAATTACAGTGCCTGTCTTTTCCATAATTAGATTAACTAAATTTAAATATTTCTATCCTTAATAATGATGTTATTTAATTATTTTAATAAGTTGAACATATCTTATTAATCTAAATAGAGTTGATAGTCAAGGTAAAAGTACTTTAAAATATAGGTAGTTAGCCTGAAGGCCTAACCATATGACTAAGCTCATAGCCATGAGCGAAGTCGAACGGTGTTGAAGGTCCAGAGGAAGATCATGTGGGATTCTTTGTAGATTATTTTTTCAGTTGGACAATGGTCGCTCCCCAGCCAGAAGGGCCTGAATCAAGCCTTAAATCCGTTACCCTTGGATGTCTTCTAAGGATGGAATGGATCCTGTCTCTTAGAATACCTTTTCCTTTTCCATGGATTATCCTTACCTCGTAGATTCCTTGCTCAAGGCAGGCGTTCAGATAATCCTCTATTACGTCTGCGGCGTCTTTGGGCGCGAATGTGTGAAGATCCAGGACACCGTCAATGGGGATATGTATCACTTTATTATCATTCTTTCCCATCTCGGTCACTTTAATCTCGTTCCAGATTTGCCTGATCCTTGAATTCCAGCAACATTTCTCTCTCGAGATCCCTGTAATCATCTTCAGTTTCAAACTCCACAACGAGGTCGCGATCGTCAAGTAGTTTCAAATAACCGTATCTCTTGATTACCTCTATCACCTTTTTTACGTCCACGGTGACCCAGCCATTCATCCTAAGAACCAGTTCGTCTCCTTTAAATGCTCTCTCAATTGTCAGATCAACTTTACGCTCCTTGGCCTCCCACCCGATAACAGCCGGCCTGATAATTACTGGCGTAACAGGATCATGCATGGCTGCGCATCTTAACCAGAGTCTTGCCCTAATCATTTTTTATCCCTCAATATAAAATATAACCTTAGGCTATTATGGTGAATGGAAAGAGAATATTCCTGCGAAGCTTTATTATTAATATGAGACCTTAAAAACGAGATTTAAACCCAAATTTCGTCATTCCCCGCGCAGGCGGGGAATCTATTAGTTTCACATAGTTCCTGGATTCCGGATCAAGTCCGGAATGACGGATGAAGGGATCACACAAATGTCTAAATTTTTTACCATAAAATTGTAATTATTGCTAACGGGATATTAAATTCGATCTTTTTTGTTGACATCATAAAATCCGGTATCATAATATTTAAATTCGTAACATGAGGTTTTACAAATGTCAGGGCTAATCAGATTTGGAATCTCTCTGGATAAAGAGCTTTCGGAAAGTTTTGATGAACTCATCAGACGCAAGGCGTACACGAACCGTTCCGAGGCCATTCGTGACCTGATTAGACAGGATCTGGTAGAACAGGAATGGCTTCATGGGAGCGAGGTCGCGGGCGCTATTACGCTTATTTACAATCACCACAAAAGGGAGCTTCTTAATAAGATCACTGATATACAGCACGATTTTCAGAATTCAATCATCTCAGCCCAGCACATACACCTGGATCACCATAACTGTCTGGAGATAATAGCTGTGAAAGGTAATCCTGCAGAAGTGCAAAAACTGGCATCCATGCTTAAAGCTGTGAAAGGCGTTAAACACAGCACATTGAGCATGTCCACAACGGGCAGGGCGTTAACATAAAACCGTATTATTTTTTTGCCCATTAGTAACACGATTATTTTTTTTGTAACAATAAAACACCCCGCCTTCCTCTCACGAAAGAATCCGGCGGGGTGCGCCACTTGGCGATATTGCTATAAATACCAAGCCCGGCCACAGGAAGGATTATAGTATCATTCCTTAAAATATCCTTCTGACAAAAGGGGTAATGATTAATGTCCCTATTGAACATCGAGGGAAGACCAGATGAAAGGTTCGAGAAATTCTGGGAGACGAAGGCGATCAAATATCCCGGTCCCTTTGACGAGAAGACGCTCGAAAAAACCCATAATGTGATCTCCATGGCCGAAGAAAAGGGCGTAGAGATCCAGGGAAAGAAGATTCTTGATATAGCATGTGGAACAGGCATCTATACCCTACCCTTAGCCAAGCGGGCCGCGCATGTTACGGGACTCGATTCTTCTGAGACCATGATTAAAAGGCTTAAAAATGAGGCGGAGAAACATCATATTTCAAATCTTGATATCATAAAGGCATCCTGGAGAGATACGGATATCGAAAACAGGGGTCTTAAAAAAACATTCGATATAGTATGGACATCCATGTCCATGGCGGTAAAAGATAAAGAAGATTTCATGAAGATGGAGGCTTGTAGCCGTGATTGGTGCGTCTTTATCGGCTGGGGAAGGACAAACAGGAACCACATTATGGAAGAGGCATTCAGGATTCATAACATTCAGTATGGCCCCCATCCCGGAGTCGCTGTTGCCTATACCATTCTTCAAGATTTAGGGAGATCCCCGGTTCTCAAATACTTTAATGATTTCTGGGACTGGGAAGGGACATTAGAAGAGGCCATCGAGGATATATCAGGATATATAGAGACGCGCGGCGCCCTAACTGATTATGATAAACTTAAAGGCTTGCTGAGTAAATATGAGCAGGATGGCATGATACGCCATCGGACCGATGTTGAAGAAGGGATTATTGTCTGGCAGGTAAAATAAATGAGTTGCACGGAGAAAATAATAGCGGCCGGACAGGGCAGGATCGTAAAGGCCTATATGGAAAGCCTTAATCAAAAGATACTCCTGTTTTTTACACTAACTGTACTGACCTTTTTAGTAGCCCTGTACGCCATGGCCCACGGGGCCTATGATATCTCCTTTACGGATGTCCTGTCCGCCTTAACCGGGAGATCAAAATCAGCCGCCGGGGTGGTAATCATGGATATCAGGATGCCGAGAATAGTCTCCGCAATAATAGCCGGATGGGGATTATCCCTTTCAGGCCTCTGCATCCAGTCGCTACTCAGAAATCCACTCGGCTCACCTTCAACTCTGGGTATCAGCCAAGGGGCCGCATTCGGGGCTGCTTTTGCCATTGTCCTGTTCGGATCACAGGTGTTTTCAGCAACTGTGTTCGCCTTTGCCGGCGCCTTTACAGCCGGCTTGATCATACTTATCCTTGCAACCATAAAACGCCTTTCAGGCGAGGCTATTATTCTTTCCGGAGTCGCCATGGCATCTCTTTTCGCGTCAGCCACAGTTCTGATTCAGTATCTCGCTACAGAAATAGAGCTTGCCGCTGTTGTCTTCTGGACCTTCGGCGACGTGGCCAGGTCCAACTGGCTTGAGATCGGTATAATGACCGCCGCGACCCTCCTGACAACTGTCTATCTTGTTTTACGCAGATGGGATTTCAATGCCTTTTCAGCCGGAGAGGAGACTGCCAGGGGATTAGGCGTCAACGTAACAAGGATAAGGTATGTGGGGATATTTATGATATCCCTAGCTGCGGCGTTAATCACGGCCTTTCTTGGTGTCATTGCCTTTGTGGGGCTGATCGCTCCTCATGTCGCCCGCCGCATTATCGGGGATGATCACAGAATGCTGATCCCATTTTCAGCGATCATCGGTGCGCTGTTGCTCCTGGCGGCGGATACGATAGGACGACTTGCTCTGGGATCAGGCTCTCTGCCTGTGGGCGTAATTACTTCCTTCCTTGGCGCGCCCATGTTTCTGTATCTTCTCATCAGGGGGTATCAATGAAACTGAAAGTCGCAGGCATATCATTCGCTTATAACAACCATCCTGTATTGGAGGATATAAGCTTTACCCTTGAATCTGGCATGGTGATGTGCGTTCTGGGCGTCAACGGGGCAGGCAAATCGACCCTTTTAAAATGCATGAATCGCATCCTGAAGCCAAGGAAAGGTGCCGTGTTTATTGGCGATGAAGACCTTCATTCCATGAATGGAGACGATATCGCCCAAAAGCTTGGATATGTGCCTCAACGACATCCTGACAACAGATTGAATGTCTTTGAGAGCATCCTTCTGGGAAGAAGGCCCCATATGGGATGGAAGGTTACAATGCAGGATTATGAGATAGTAGAAAGGATCATCCATGACATCGGCATCGAGGATCTTGCCATGCGTCCGGTATACAATCTGAGCGGAGGAGAGCTTCAAAAGGTGGTAATAGCCAGGGCGCTTGCGCAATCACCCGCCATCCTGCTTCTGGATGAACCGACTAGCAATCTGGACCTAAAAAACCAGATGGAGGTAATGAGGCTGGTCCGGCGTATTGTCAGCGACCAGGGCCTGTCAGCGGTGATCGCTATTCATGACCTGAACATCGCTCTTCGTTTTGCCGATATCTTTCTTTTTCTTAAGGATCACAAGATATATTCGTTATTCAACAGGGATAAACTTACAGAAGGGACCATTCGGGACGTATATGGAGTTGAAGTCATGTTGAAGGAAGTGGGAGACCACATGATAGTTGTACCCCGTTAATTCTTAAGGAGTAACGGATGAGAAGACTCCAAATTATAATATTAATTCTTTTACTGGCTGTATTTGCAAGACAGACATCAGGTTCTTCAATAACTATCACCGATATGGCAGAAAGAAATGTGACCATTCCATTTGATCCTAAGAGGATCATATGCATAGGGCCAGGGGCGTTGAGACTTATTGTATATCTCCATGCTCAGGATAAGGTTTCGGGAGTGGAGGATATGGAAAAAGCTAATCCTGGAGGTCGGCCCTATTGGATTGCCAACCCTGAGTTGCATGATCTGCCCACATGCGGACCAGGCGGACCTTCCGGGATTAACAAGAAGCCTGACCTAGAGGCAGTCATGAGCGTTGCGCCGGATGTGATATTTGTAACTTATATGGATAAGGCTTTAGCAGATGAAGTACAAGCCACTGTGAATATCCCCGTTATCGTGTTAAGTTATGGCACCTTTGCAAATGTTGACGAGACCGTATATGAATCTCTGAGGAAAGCAGGCAGGATACTGAACAGAGAGAAGCGTGCTGAAGAACTGATAACATATATCAATTCTTTGAGAAAAGATCTTGATAAGAGGATCTCAGATATCTCGATATCTCATAAGCCACGGGTATTTGTGGGCGGTATAGGCTATAGAGGCTCCTATGGTATAGAGAGCACCGAAAAAGATTACATCCCGCTTAAATGGATCCATGCCTTTAACCTGGCTGAGGAGATAGAGGGAAGGATAGGCGATCATGTCCTTGTGGACAAAGAGACACTGCTTAAACTGGACCCTGACATAATTTTTATTGACGGGGGCGGGCTGGCCCTAATTGAAGAGGACTACAGGAAGAAAAAGGATTTTTACAATACTCTTAAGGCGTTTAAAAACCGCAGGGTCTATATGCTCCTTCCATTCAACTGGTACACGACAAATATAGAGACAGCCCTGGCGGATGCCTACGCGATCGGCAAGATATTGTACAAGGATAATTTCGAGGATATAGATCCTGAAAAAAAGGCCGATGAGATTTATACATTCATGATTGGGAAGCCAGTTTACAGGGATATGAAAAAGGATTATGGCGCTATCGGGGAAACAGCACCCTTTTTAAAATGATAAGGAGACCTTTTATGAATAAAAAAATATTTCCGGAAAATATTATCCGGGTGACATTCTTTATTGCCGCAATATTCATAAGCGCCGGGATCTGCCTTGGACTTGGAATGGATTCCGGCAATTTGAATTCAGCAGGCCTAAATTATAATAAATGGAAAGCTATCGGAAAGTCCGCGGCGGATAACGCCTTTGCAGCAATGAAAAAGGCGGGCTCAAAACCTGAAAAGGGAAGCATCATTGTCTTGACAAACGCGGGTTATGCGGAGGTTAACGGCGCATCCACGCAAGGCGCACTTGATGGACTGAGCTATGTCACCGGAGCGGCAAGAGGCGACAACACACTTGTTGAGATACATTCCTCTCCATGGACAAAGCCGTGGTTTGCCGTTTATGACAGAAAATCAGGTTTTTGTTCATATATGGAAGTAAGCTTATCGTCATCAGGGGACGTTGTCTTTGACATTCAAGCGCTTGAGCAGATCAATTTTGACCACCTGAGTTCCCATGCCGAAGAGTATCAGGCAAAATTCGACAAGAAGGTATTTGGAGGAAATGAGTTCCGCGTGGTCTCTATTGTTAATGCCATTGTGGAAGGAGCACCCTCCTGTGCTGTAAGGGCATTTGAGTTTCATGACCATTTTTGCCCCGGCGTTACATCCGGGATCATAATGGCATCCTGGCTGAAAAAACATTTCGCTCCTGAATGGGGCGCTGATTATTTCATTCAGGCGATACAGCCCTGGTGCAAGGAGGACGCACTGATATCGCTTTTAAACGCAACACCCGGCAAAGGCTCCTATTCCGTGAATTATCCGACGAATGCGGACTTGGAAAAGCTCCTTCCCTGGGCAAAGGACGCATCAACAGTAGCATACAGGAAAAAGAAAGATGGTAAAAGCTGGGATGGCATTGCCCTAGCCTTCAAGTGGGCAACAAAGACCCAGTGCCCGAAGACGGGGAACGACATCGTGGACAAGGTATGCACTGATTTGTGGTATCTTAATCGTATTGAAAAGCCGGAGGAGTTTGTAAGCGTGGTAAAATCCTTTGAACTCCCTGAAGGTACATCACCAAAGGACTGGGCTGCACCAGGGGCGAATCCCATGGAAAAGTTGGGTCTTATCAAACAGTAATTATTTTTATTCCTTAAAAGAGGAGAAAGTATACGAACGGACAACTGATAATGGAAACAGGTGAATTCAGGAGATGCGCCAAGTTTTACGATCATATATGCCCGGTGCTTTTAATAGGGTACAGAGACTTCAATTCGCCGATTGAAAAGTTCAAGGAAATCCCACCGAATAAAAAGGGGGCATGGACATAGCCAAGACGGATGCGTGCTCCGCAGATTCGCTGCATGTTTTGATAGGCCGAACTTTCGGCAAAGTCAATTTCCTATACACGGTCCCTGGCAAGATACTGCTGACAATCCTGAGCCGCTATATCTGCAAAAGTGAGAGATACTTAGTGAAACAACGTTGAATACCAGACATATGCATAAGTGTATAATAGATTTTATCCGTCGCAAAAAATAAAAGGGGGTATTATTTATGGTGGCTGTAAAAAAGAATATGATGTCCCGTCTGTATATGGGCATTGCTCTGCTCGGGATTATATCCTTTTTATTTTTAAACACAGGTGCAACATTCGCATCGGCAGAGGACTCAAAGCAATCAGAGGATAATATGATTCAATCCGTAGTTTCAACAATTAGACTCACGGGCGGGATTAGCGCTGGTTACTTCTATGCATCCAATCCCGGAAAAGACACATCAGATGACGCATTTCTCCTCTCCAACCTTCTGGTAGAAATTTCTTCTTCAGATGAGACCCTTCCAGTGGGTTTTGTGGGGGCAATTGGCGAAACATCTACGCCTTCTATCCTTGACACCCCTGAGAATAATACTGATCTCAAGATAGAGTATGCGTCGCTTACATTAAAATCTATCGATAAAATGGGGATTGAGGTGGGATTGCTTCAGCCTAATTCGGGTTTTGAAAACACCTATACCTTCAATAATAAAAACATCATCCTCGGCGCGGTCGCATCCCAACAGCCTTATAACGCCTATGGCGCGAGAATCAATTATGATGTGAACAAAATCTCCTTATGGGGCGGATATTATAAAGACAGGCTTGATGATGAGGAATACAATTCACCTGATTACGCATGGGAGATCGGTGTCAGTGGCTCGATAGCCGAGAATGACTTCAGTATCTACAATTATCACATTGACGGTCAGAGAAACCTGTTAGGTGCGGTTATAGAACGTTCCATTAGGAATATTGATCTTGCATTCAATATCGATTACTGGAATTGGGACAACCGGATGGAAGGCATATATGGAAGCAAGTCATCCATAGGTGCCGCATTCTATATCTGCCCCAACCTTGGAAATCTTTCAATCCCGTTCAGGTTTGAATATATCGCCCAAGACAAAAGCCAGATCTATATAGAGAACCCTGATACTAATAGCATATATGCGGTAATCTTCAGCCCTACCTGGCATTTTAATGAAAATATTTATGCCCGGGCTGAAATGGCCTATGTCAGGGCTGACGGGGCATTCACCAATGAGGAGGGAATCCTGAAGGACAATAGGGTTAATCTGGCCTTTGAAATTGGATTTATTTTTTAAGAAAGGAGTAATGATATGCATATGGCAGATGCCTTGATTTCTCCCGCGGTCGGGACCACTATGTGCGTAGTCTCTGCGGGACTAATCGCCTACAGCTGCAAGAAGGTGAGGGAAACAGCGGATGACCGCAAGGTCCCACTCATGGGCGTATTAGGCGCCTTTATCTTTGCGGCCCAGATGATAAATTTCAGCATCCCTGCCACAGGATCAAGCGGGCACCTGGGGGGAGGGATGATCCTGTCCATCCTTCTTGGTCCATACGCCGCCTTTCTTGTCATGGCCTCGGTTCTTGTAGTCCAGGCCCTGTTTTTTGGGGATGGCGGACTTCTGGCCCTGGGGTGCAATATCTTTAATCTGGGATTTTTCCCCTGTTTCATTGTCTATCTGCTTATATATAAAAAGGTCGTAGGTGATGAACCTACAAAGGGCAAAATAATAAGCGGTTCTCTTATAGCTGCGATCGTAGGTTTGCAATTGGGCGCCTTGGGAGTCGTCCTGGAGACACTATTTTCTGGAATTTCTGAATTGCCCTTCAGCACATTCGTACTATTAATGCAGCCGATCCATCTCGCTATCGGTGTTGTGGAAGGGGTTGTGACCGCTGCGGTGGTTATCTTTGTCTGGAATGCGAGACCGGAGATATTAAACGCCGCCGCCCATTCAAAACAGATCGGGCAGATGAGTATCACAAAGGTCCTTTTAGGTCTTCTAATTGCCGTTGTAATAGTGGGAGGGGCATTAAGCTGGTTCGCCTCTACAAATCCGGATGGATTGGAATGGGCAATGTTTAAGACGG
>Ga0209427_10004293_pt1 | contig 16484 bp, 11 predicted proteins | sample DeeMarSWOR136_30_FD_187465 | JGI IMG/M metagenome (GOLD analysis project Ga0209427, IMG submission 187465) | Marine sediment microbial communities from White Oak River estuary, North Carolina - WOR-1-36_30 (SPAdes) (version 2) | ecosystem: Environmental > Aquatic > Marine > Intertidal zone >...
CATGGCCAGCGCCAGGGCGACGAGCATCACCCCCACCAGGATAATGGCGAAGGCGACTATCTGGGCTATGTTTTCATCGGAGATGAAGCCGAGGTGCTGGGAGAAGGCGAGGTAGTAGCGCCCCGCCAGTATCACGCCCACGATTATCCCCGCCAGCGAGAGGGCGGAGGCGATAAGCCCGATAACCAGCCCGCCAAAGGCGGCTACGGCGATGACTACAATTATGACTATATCCAGCCAGCTCATCCTATTTACCCAGCTCTTTGGCCCGTTCGTAGGCGGCTTTGACCGCCTTTTTGACTAGCTCGCTGAAATAACCTTTTTCGAACTGATCCAGCGCCGCGGCGGTGGTGCCGCCGGGTGAAGTGACTTTTTTGCGCAGCTCGGCGGGGGCTTCGCCCGACTGTTCCATAAACTTACCCGAGCCGAGCATGGTCTGTAAAACTAATTCTTGAGCTTTATCGGGCGGGAGCCCGATTTCGACAGCGGCCTCGACCAGCGCCTCGACCATTAAGAAGAAATAGGCGGGACCGCTGCCGCTGACGGCCGTGGCCATATCGAGATAAGCCTCGTCTTCGACGTAAAGCTCCCGGCCCATAGCGCTTAAAATAGCTTGAGCCACCTGCTTTTGCTCTTTGCTGACAGCGGGGGTGGCCGTCCAGACACTCATCCCCTCCCCGACCTGGGCGGGGGTGTTGGGCATGGCGCGGACGACGGCGCTATGATTTAGACCTTTGGCTATCGTTTCGATTTTAGCCCCAGCGATGATGGAAATGACAAGCTGGTTTGATGCAATCTTGCCTTTGAGTTCGGCCATGACTTCGGCCAGGTTCTGGGGCTTGACCGCCAAAATAACTATGTCCTTGCCGGAGATGGCCTCGGCATTAGCGGAGGTCACCACCACGGCGTATTTATTTTTCAGGTGCTCAAGGCGGGGCTGAATGATATCGCTGACGGAGATAGCCTCCGGCTTAGCCAAAGTCTTAGCCAGCACCGCCGCCAGCATGGCCTCCCCCATATTCCCCCCACCAATAAGGGCTATTTTCATGATTAGTCGCAACCGATTACACAGAACAAGCTGAATAGAATTCCTATACCTGAAAGGATAAGCACAGCTGTTGCAAAAGCAGATATTAGTGTTCCGGCATGCCTGCGTACAAACCAGTTTCCTTTCTTTCCTGCACTTACAATAGATTCGCCTGTTTCCAAAAGACCTGCCAAACGTGAGTCTTTCTCGATTTTCCCAGAGTGCTTCCAAGCGGCATCCCTAGAGTTTTTAATAGACCACGTCGCTGTAGATAAGATGAAAAATAAAGCAAACGCGGTTATGAAAATAAATAGGCGTATCAGGTGGGAATCGACACTGATAAGAGCATTTATCAAAACCCCGATAAGTATCACCATAACAGAAAGAAGTTCATAAAATAATCGGTCCCTGTACCGAGCCTCTTCCCGTGATTGAGCATGGTCCGCGAGCAGGATTTTCACATCAAGTTTTTGGTCTCCTGTGGACGGAATCTTTTTGTTCTTTGTGGCCATAACCGCACCTCCCAGTTTTACTTCACCACAATGTTGACCAGTCTCCCCTCCACATATATCGTCTTGATTATCTTTTTGCCCTCTATATGATTCTTGACTTTTTGGCTGGCTAGAGCCTTTTCTTTAGCCTCGTCCTCGGTGATGGAGACGGGCACGGCGATTCTATCTCTCAGCTTGCCGTTGACCTGAACGACTAAAGTGATTTCCTCTTCCTTAGCCAGCACCTCGTCCCACTTGGGCCAGCTTTGATTATGGATGCTGTATTCGCGCCCCGTCCGCTGCCACAATTCCTCGGCGAGGTGGGGGGCGGTGGGGGCCAGAAGCAGGAGCAGGGTTTCGATGGCCTGGTCCCAGGCGGCTTGGCTGATTATCTCTTCTTCTTTGGCTTTGGCCAGGTAGTTGGTGTACTCCATAAGCGCTGCAATCATGGTGTTGAGGCGGATTTCCTCCAGGTCCTGGGTCACCTTCCTTATCGTCTGGTGGCTGAGGCGGGATAGCGCTTTTTCTTCATCCTTAGGCTCGGCTTTGGCAATTTGCTTGTAGCCGCCCAGCACCAGTTTCCAGAGGCGGTTGAGCCAGCGGCTGATGCCGCTGATGCCGCTGTCGTTCCACTCCCCGCCCTGCTCCCAGGGGGCGACGAACATGAGGTAAGCGCGCACGGCATCGGCGCCCAGCTCAGATACGTATTCGTCGGGGGTGATGACGTTGCCCTTGGACTTACTCATCTTCTGCTTCTCGGCGATGATGACGCCCTGGTTAAATAAGCGGGTAAAGGGCTCGCCAAAGTCGATGAGCTTCATGTCCCGCAGCGCCTTGACGAAGAAGCGGGCGTAGAAGAGGTGCATCACGGCGTGCTCGGCGCCGCCGGTATAGAGGTCGACGGGCAGCCAATATTTCACTTTTTCATCGTCGAAGGCGGCCTTCTCGTCGCGGGGGCTGGTATAGCGCAGGAAATACCACGATGAGCACATAAAGGTGTCCATGGTGTCCGTCTCGCGCTTGGCGGCAGCTCCGCACTTGGGGCACTTGGTGTTAACGAACTTCTCGTTGTATTTTAAGGGCGATTCGCCCGTGGGCTTGAACTCGGCGTCTTCGGGGAGCAATAAGGGTAGGTCTTTTTCGGGGACGGGGACGACACCGCACTTTTGGCAGTAAATCATGGGGATGGGCGCACCCCAGTAACGCTGGCGGGAGATGAGCCAGTCGCGCAGGCGATAACTCACCGCTCTTTTTCCCCACCCTTTCTCCTCCAAGAAATCGGTGACGGCATTGATGCCATCCTCATTACTGCTGAACTGCCCGGAATGAATCATGGTACCGTAGTCCGCGTGAAAGAGCCTGTCACGATAGAACTCAAGGGTATGGAGCATCTCCATTACCGTCCGTCTGTCGCGCACATTTGGCTCCAGCTCTTTACAGCGTGAGAGTATCTTCTTATCTGCTTCAATTGAATCTAGGGACATTGTCTGGACGCCATTCTTTTCACCGAATATGAAGAGCCAGCGTGAGCCTACAATTTCGTTCCAACTGCTTGGCAAAAGATGGGTTTTAGCCAGTTCAACGTAGCGGTCTATTTGCTCCTCACCCTGTAGTGTTATATTAAAGCTGCCTTCTTTTGTTTCGGCGTAGGTAACACCCAGCTTTTTAAGTCCTTCTTCAAAACCCTCTCGCATCGTACCTGCTAAGGCAAAGCTCTTGGCGATGCCGTCATTGCGGTCTATCACCGGGATAATGGGAATGCCGTATTTAAGGGCAAAAGCGAAGTCGCGCTCGTCGTGGGCGGGCACCCCCATCACCGCCCCCGTGCCGTAGCCCAAGAGCACGTAGTCGGCAATCCAGATGGGGACTTTTTCGCCGTTGAGGCGGTTGATAACGTGAGCGCCGATAAAGACGCCGTCCTTTTCCCTCTCGGTAGAAAGCCTTTCTATCTCGGTCTGGCGGTGGGTCTTGGCGATATATTCCTCGACCTCGGATTTCTTGTCGGGTGAGGTCAGCTTTTCTACCAGCGGGTGTTCGGGGGCCAAGACCATGAAGGTGACGCCGAAGGTGGTGTCGGGGCGGGTGGTAAATACCCGAATCTCTTTTTCGGTGGCGGCGGGGTGGTCGAGGCCGAAAGATATCTCGGTGCCGCTGCTCTTGCCCACCCAGTTGCGCTGCATTATCTTGATTCTTTCCGGCCAGTCGATGCCCTCGAATTCCAGGAGCTCGTCGGCGTATTTGGTGATACGGAAAAACCACTGCTCCAGGTCTTTCTTGATCACCGCCGTGCCGCAGCGCTCGCAGTTGCCTTCGCCGACCACCTGCTCGTTGGCCAGCACCGTCTGGCACTGGGGACACCAGTTGACCTGGGCCTTGCCCCGGTAGGCCAGCCCGTGATCGTAGAGTTTCAGGAAAAACCACTGCGTCCACTTGTAGTAATCGGGCAGGCAGGTATTGACCTCACGGCTCCAGTCGTAGATAGAGCCCATGCTCTTCAGCTGGCGACGCATGTTAGCCACGTTCTGCATCGTCCAGACGAAGGGGTGAATGCCCCGGCTGATGGCGGCGTTTTCGGCGGGCAGCCCGAAGGCGTCGAAGCCCATGGGGTGGAGCACGTTGTAGCCCTGCATGCGCTTGAAGCGGGCGTTGACGTCCGAGGGTGCCATGGCGTACCAGTGGCCGATATGCAGGTCGCCCGAGGTGTAGGGGAACATGGTCAGGGCGTACCACTTGGGGCGGGGGGAGTCCTCGCTTACTTCGTAGAGCTTATCAGCCGCCCACTTCTGCTGCCACTTCTTTTCGATTTCCCCGGGGTTATACTTCATTTTACTGGGGCTAATTGTAGCAATAAAGCTGGTGGGGTGCAATGTTGGGGGGATCAAGTTGAACTATGACAACGAAGTTGATCAACCGATGCTTATGTATATCAATATTGGTTGAAACGCATCAGGCTTTATTCCCATCTGGCCAGCAAATGGAAAATCAAACACCAGAATTGTAAATAAGATAAGAGCAATTATGGTTGAAAATAGGGCTGTCATGACAATCTGCCTACGGAGCCTCTCAAAAACTAAGAAATAACTAAAGATAATTGTAATGAACCCTCCCACTAAGAGGACAGACCAGAGTATGGGATGGATATGGGAGCGGGAATCGGCAATCCGTATTGTTCTTAACGCTCCGGCTTCATTTAATTTTTGTACACTTGAAGCTAAAAAGATCTCTTGCCTAACAGTCTCCGGCTCGTAGCTCAAATATAAATCCCAAATTTCAGTAAAAGCTTCATGCGCCTGGGCACTGCGACCACCCAGAGCCAGCGCTGGCCATTCCTCAGCTACCACAGCTTCAACATAGTTGCCTATTGTTCCCTTAGCCTCACTACTAAATGGCTCGCCCAGGGCATTTGCATCCCGGGCGAGGTCAGCACAACAGTTAGCTTCCGCACTTACATTAGAATCTATCCTATCAAAATTTTCCCAAACAACAATAACCATAAAAGCCAGTATCACGGCGTAGATAACGCCTACAGTATGGAACATAGTACTAGCAGTCTCTGGGTGCTTTACCAGCCTTTTATCCCCTGTAAGGCGACGTGTAATTAGTATGCCACAGATTGAAATGGCGACTACAACGGCGACAACTATGAATCCTAAAGCAATTGTGGGGGTTTTTAGGAAGATGAACTCAATTGGCGACACGTCTTATCCTCCCGCCAACTTCAGAAAGACCAAGTAGTTTTGTCGCTTTCTGAGCATGTTATTAACCTGCCTGATTAGTAGGCGGCATATAGCAACCAGACACTAATATACCACTTGCGGCGCCGCTCAATCAATGTTCTTACCTCATTTAAACTAGAAAACATCTAATGACTGAGCAATGTGAATTTCTCGCAATGACAGTAAAATTGGGGGTTCTAAAGGGGGCTTTGCCCCCTTTATACCTTTAAAAGGGCGGCGCAATGTTGGGGTTTGTTACGTAACAAGTGGTATAATTTTTTTGATGAGACGCCTGCTACCCAAAATCTTTCGACCCCTCCTTTCCGGCAAAACCAGTCCCTTCGTCTTCGAGCCGCAGGAGGTCACCTATCCGCCCAACCCATCGGGCATCAACCTCTATATCCACCTGCCCTTCTGCCGCCAGATCTGCCCTTTTTGCCCCTATGTGAAAGAGCTTTACGACCCCAAGAAAAGCGCCGCCTACCAGCGGGCGATAATCAAAGAGCTGGAGGGTTACCGGGGGCGGTGGGGAGAGGTCAATGTGGAGTCGGTCTATTTCGGCGGGGGCACGCCCTCGCTGACGCCGGAGATAATCGGCGGGACGATGGAATGGATAAAGGGGAACTTCCGCCTCGGCAGCGAGATTGGGGCCGAGGTCCACCCGCGGGACGCCACCGACCCCGTCCTGAAATCTTTGAAAGGAAGCGGGGTCAGCCTGGTCAGCCTAGGAGTGCAGACATTCAACGACAGGCTGCTTGAGGTTCTGGGGCGGGACTATGACAGCCAGCTGGCTGAAGAAGCCTGCCAGCGAGCCCTCGGGGCGGGCTTCGATAGCGTGGATATCGACCTCATATTCGCCCTGCCCGGTCAGAGCTTAGATGAGGTGACGGACGACATCGTTCACGCCCTGGAGCTCGGCGCCGAACAGATATCCACCTATCCCCTGATGTTCTTTGAATATATGCCCTTCCGGAGGGAGCTGGAGATGGTGAAAACTGATATGCCGGGCCGGCGTGCGGAGAGGAATATGCTCAATGCCATCGTTGAGACAGCCTCGGCGGCGGGCTACCAGAGGACGTCTATCTGGAGTTTCAACAGGCCCGAAGCGAGGCGCTACACCACCGTCACCAAGGACTCATTTGTTGGTATCGGGGTCGGCGCCTCGACGATGATGGGGAACTACTTCTCGGTGAATACCTTTTCCCTGCCCGAATATATCGGGGGTACAGAAAAAGGCCTTAAGCCGGCATTAGCCACTAAGCTGAGCGATAGCGATAAGCTCGCTTACTGGCTCTTCTGGCGGTGCTATGATTTAGCCATCGACAGGGGGAAGCTCAAGGAGCTCTTCGGCCGGGGGCTCCCCTTCCCTATCCGGGGGCTGCTGCCTCTGCTCGATGGGCTGGGGATTATTGAGCGCAAAGAGGATAATATACATTTGACCAAGCGGGGGGCTTACCTCTTTCACCTCATTGAAAAGGAATATACGCACGCCTACCTGGAAAGGCTCTGGGGTGCCTGCCTTGCGGAAGCCTGGCCGAAGAGGGTGGTTATTTAGGGGGCGAAAACCAGCCAAACCGGACCTCCCCGTGAATAGAGGCGTTCTATTAATTGCCATCGAGGAATCATTCGGGTTATTATCCACGATTGACGCTCGCCTGCGTAATGACTATAATTCTACCAGCCTTGCTGAAGTGCTGTAATTGCTAGGAGGGATATATGAAACTGAGAATTTCCCTGGTATTGGCCATAGTTGCAACCGCAATTATATTGTCATCATGTTTTGTTACATCACGCGATATAGGTGTGGAGATTTCATGCGATGATTTTACCGAGAGCCCTCATAGTATTATTAACGAATTTGAGGTAGAGATTGGCGATAAGATAACAGTGGAATTATGCTCAAATCGGACAACGGGTTTTGAATGGGGTTATGAAATGACCGTAGAAAATGTGGTAAAGGAAGAAGACCACGACTTTGAACCACCTGAAGGAGATGTTCCTGGAGCCGCTGGTATAGAAGTTTGGACTTTTGAAGCTTTCGAAAAGGGAACGACTGAAGTGCTTATGGAATACAGCCAACCATGGGAAGGTGGCTTGAAGTCAGAATGGACATATAGCTTCACCGTTACAGTTGAGTAGGCTGGTATGATAGTAATCTATTAGTCATGTATATTAGCATCCGTTAGCAAAAAGTAGAAAGCCCCTGGTTATCAATTGTCCGCTAGGGGCTTTTTAGCTTTAAAAATTGGTGGAGCCGGGGGGATCCGCACCCCCTACCTTTTGACTGCCAGGCTTATAGCCGAAAACCATCAAAATGGCGGATTGTTTACTATCGGGGACAAAAAAGTATAAAATGACTATTAATTTGGGAAGATACTAAGGAAGGATAACTCATGTATTTAGGAAACTGGACCGAAAAACTGGCCAGGGCATGCGCCCGGCGGCCCTGGGTGACAATTGGCATCTGGGCTGCCGTGTTAGCTTTAGCCGTTTTTTTCAATTTCGCCATGTTGGGTGATGCCCTGGTTACGGAGGTCGAGCCGACCAATAATCCCGAGTCGAGTGAGGCCCTTGATATCATGAACGAGCGGCTGGGGATATCAGAGTACGAAGACCTTGATGAGACGATTATCATCCGCTCCACTACGCTGACGGTGGACGATGCCGAGTTCCATGGTCATGTTGAACAGCTGTATAACGATATGATGGCGCTGGGGCCGGATGTCTTCATCAGCGGCTTCACCTACTACATGACTCAGGAACCGTCAATGGTCTCCGCCGACCGGCACAGTACCTTTATCTCTTTCACCATGCCCATGGACGCCGACGAGAAAATGGAAGAGGTCTATGAGTTGGGGGACAGCTATGCCACCGACTCTTTCGAGATATTCTATACGGGCAGCGCCTCTTTCATGGCTGATTCGATGGAGCTGGGGGAAAGCTCGGCGGCCAGGGGTGAGATGATCGGTATCTCGGCGGCCATAGTGATTCTGGCCATCGTCTTCGGCGCCATCGCCGCCGCCATTCTGCCCATCGTGCTCGGCATGGTCGCTATTGCTGTCGCCCTCGGCCTTATCGCCTTAGTGGGGCAAGCTATGGACCTTACCTTTATGATTACCAACGTAGTTACCATGATGGGACTGGCGGTGGGGATAGACTACTCCCTCTTTGTGCTGACGCGTTTCCGTGAAGAAAGACAGCGCGGTCGGGAGAAAATGGACGCCATTGGTGTCGCCGGGGCCACGGCCAGCCGGGCGATATTCTTCAGCGGTCTGGCGGTGGTGCTGGCGCTGAGTGGCATGGTGATTTTCCCACTATCTATTTTCATTTCTATAGGCATCGGCGCCATCCTGGTGGTGCTGATGGCTATTTTCGCCGCGCTGACACTTCTGCCGGCCATGATGGGACTGCTGGGAGATAGAGTGAATAAGTTCCGCATTCCCTTTATCCAACGCGGTAAAACGGCCCAGACCTATGACTCCCCTACCGGCTTCTGGGCATGGATAACGCGGGTGGTGACCAAGATACCGGTTTTGAGCCTTGTCATCGTCGTGGTCCTGCTGGGTTCCGCGGCCATCCCCTTCTTCGATAGAGACACCGGCATGACCGGTATCAGCGGCCTCCCCGATTATCTGCGGGCGAAAGAGGGATACCTGGTATTACAGGAAGAGTTCGGCATCGGCATGGATACGCCGACGATAATCGTCATTGACGGCGACGTAAGCTCGGAGGAGACCCAAGCGAGAATTGCCCAGCTGCAGGCGAGTCTGGATGCCGACCCCGCCTTTGCCTATTCCAATCTGGTGCCCTACCCGGATAACGACCTGGCGGTCATCTATGCCCAGATTTCGGGCGACTCGATGAGCCTTCAGTCAATGGATTCGGTAAAGCTTTTACGAAGTGAATATATACCGCAGGCGCTGGGGGATAGCGCCGTCCGGGTGCTGGTATCGGGAGAATCCGCCTTCATGGTGGACTTTAACCAGACGACAGACACTTATACGCCTTATATCTTCGCCTACGTGCTGGCGCTGAGTTTTATTATACTACTCTTGGCTTTCCGTTCGGTGGTGATATCGACCACCGCCATTATGATGAACATGCTCTCCGTGGGAGCTGCTTACGGTCTCATCGTACTCGTCTTCCAGAAGGGAATCGGCGCCGATTTCTTCGGCTTCATGCAGGTGGAGGTTATCGAGACCTGGCTGCCCCTCTTCCTCTTTGCCCTGCTCTTTGGGCTTTCCATGGACTACCATGTCTTCCTGCTGAGTCGGGTACGGGAAAGGTTTAAGCAAACCGGTGATAATAATGAATCCGTATCCTTCGGGCTGCGTTCCACCGGCCGGCTTATAACCGGTGCCGCCCTGATAATGGTGGCGGTGTTTGGTGGCTTTGCCCTTGGTGATATGGTCATGATGCAGCAGATGGGGTTCGGTCTGGCGGTAGCCATTTTCTTGGATGCTACCCTGATTCGATGTGTCCTGGTCCCGGCAACGATGAAGCTTCTGGGTCGCCGTAACTGGTATCTGCCCAAATGGCTGGAATGGGTCCCTAATATCAGCCTCGGCGAACAACCCGCCAAAAAGAATTAATATAGAGAAGCCCGATTTAGCTATTGGTGGCGGGGGGGATTAGCATCCTCCGGTAGATTCGAATATAACCGTTTATTCTAGGTATTGACAACACTTCGTAAGTTGCACATACCGGGGGGCTGGTGATAAGATTGAGAATAATTCTTAAAGGGTTTTGTTTGTACGGCTTCTTTTGCTCAATAGTGTAAAGGCGAATTTCATCGATTTAGATCAAGTTGCCCCGCAAAGTTTGTATTAAGTTGCGTTCGAAAGTATTTTATGGCTGGTATATTGTTGGTGCCTGCTTTCTCATTACACTCTTTACCGGCGGTATTGTTCACTTAGGATTTACTGCTGTTTTCGAACCCATAGCAGAGGAATTCCACTGGAGTTATGCCCAAATTTCACTGGCCGCTTCTCTACGCGGTCTTGAGATGGGTCTTCTTGCTCCTCTTATAGGACTCATTGTAGACCGTTGGGGACCGAGAAGACTGATCTTTGGAGGTAGCATTCTTGTCTGCGTGGGCTTTTTATTGTTGAGCTGTGTCTCCTCTCTTGTTATGTTCTACGGAGCTTTTGGTTTGATAGCTATAGGTATGAGCGCATGTACCGGAACCGTGCTCATGACGGCGGTGACTAACTGGTTCCGTAGGAGGGCAGGCATCGCCCTAGGCATCGTGGCCAGTGGATTTGGCCTTGGTGGCCTCATTGTTCCTGTAGTAACCAAGTTGATCGATGTATTACAGTGGCGAATGGCGACGGTTACTTTCGGTCTCGGTATACTGGTCATAGTCTTGCCACTGTCACTTCTAGTTCGACACAAACCCGAACATTACGGCTATCAACCAGACGGTGAGGTGAGCATCTCAGTGGGGGCAATGGAAGCTCAGATATCCACAGCAAGCGCAGAAGTCAACATCTCAGCCAAACAAGCGTTAAGAAAAAGAGCTTTCTGGCATATAGCAATCGCAGCGATGTGTTACTCATTCGTAATCGGTGCTGTGACGACGCATATTATGCCCTATCTCAGCAGTCTCGGCATCGCTAGGTATACGTCCAGTCTAGTGGCTCTTGTTCTACCGGTTGCAAGTGTCGTCGGTCGCCTTAGTAGCGGTTGGCTCAGTGATAGGTTTGGCAGTAGACAGGTATACTTCGCTGGCTTTACTTCAATGACCGCAGGCCTGCTCCTTTTCGGGTATTTGACTACCAGAGAGATGTGGCTACTTGTGCCGTTTATCATTACTTTCAGCCTTGGGTGGGGATGTTGTGTTACGACAAGGTTCTCATTGCTGAGAGAGTATTTTGGCAGGGGCAGTTTTGGCGCGATTATTGGCTTCACTTCAGGCATAATGATGTTAGGGAATATAGCCGGAACTCCTCTGGCTGGTTGGGTATTTGACACTTGGGGTACCTATCAATGGGCATGGTTGGGCTATGGTGCCCTTACTCTTGCGGGCGCTGTTCTAGTGTTTACTAGCCCTTCTCCCAGCAATGCTCACCGACTGTCAAACTAACAAGGAACTCAGCAGGTCACAGTTTACAATGAAAATCTCTGTACATCCAGCTTTCGGATGAAATCTTGGATTATCTGCTGCTGCCTCTAATACAATAACGCAGCTACAGATAAATGCGCCTTGATTAAACGGTTCAAAAAATGGGCTTAAAAACGCATTAGCATCTTCATGCTTTGGTGGTCTGCTCATTTCTTTAATAATTCGCCTACAGCATCTCCAATTAAATAAATGCTTATTCAAATCGGGTAAGCAATCAGTTTTGACGGTTACTGATAATTCGCCATAATAAAGAGCTGTCGCCTGCCTCATATCCCAAATCGCCAGTTTCATCTATAAAAATATAGTATTGACAACACTTCGTAAGTTGATTACACTCAACTTCCAACATTAAAAACGAAATTAACAAAGAAATTGTGTGGGGGGTGAGGCAATGCAAAAAGGGCGCTGGTACCGCAAAGTAATACGGCGGTGGCTGGTGCCCTTTTCAGTTGAGATTAAGTCAGGCGGGTGGACATGATGGCTTATTTAAAGGCCAACAGGAAATGATTACGCTCGAGGCTAAAACAGGGTGGAGTTGCTGACTATTACTATTATGGAAGTTAGACAAGATGGCGCAGAAAGATAAGGTCAAATCACAATTCATTAAGGAAATAGAGGGGCTTAAACCGCATGAGCACCTTTGTCAGATCTATTCTACACCAGAAGAATGGAAGGCTGCTGTCAGTACCTTTCTGGTAACCGGGCTAAGGCGAGGCGAGAAATGCGCCTATATTATGGACACCTGCACAACTCACGAGTTGCACACTCTCCTGCGCGAGCAGGGTGTGGATGTGACCGCTGCCGAGGCGTCGGGGCAGCTCGTTATTTTGCATGAGAGCAAGGCCTACACACGAGGTGGATTCTTCGACCCCGACCAGATGATTGCTTCTCTTACCGCCCAAGCCAAAGCGGCTATCGCTGAGGGTTATCATGCCATCCGTGGAGCCAGTGAGATGAACTGGGTGTTTCGTGGCCGCCCGGGCTCAAGCAGATGGTTAGAATATGAAGCAAAGCTGGACATTGATTATTTCCCCAACTATCCCGTTACAGCTATCTGCCAATATGAATGGCAGCGGTTAGGCCTCCCGTTGCTTTTAAACGTGATTTGTGCACACCGCACCATCATGGTAGGCACGAAGATCTACGATAACCCTTACTACATACCCGCCAATCATTTGCTAATCCATAAATACTCTCTGCTAGAATTGCAAAATTGGCTGGAATCACTGGGCAAGCTGAAGGCAGCCGAGGAGAAAGAGAGTTAATCGCAGTAGGAAAGTGATTGTCCTAGGCGGTCAGCCCCTACAGGTAGATTGGCAGCTGAAAAGGATACGAGAGCAAAACTGGGAGAAGAAGCTATATCGGATACCAAAACGCTAAACCAAGTTCATACTCTTTAGCGCAAACCACACTACTGACTTGGGAACTTCGAAAATGGTTGCCATTTGGTCTATATCTTGAACCTCGGCCCATACCTCCTTCACCTTAGGTGCAGGCATAAGCATATTGGCCGAAAAGTGGTCAGCAAGTAGCTCGTTAAAAGAGCCCGCTGGACTGCTCGACATTTTCTTAAACACCGGAGTAGTTTTATTATGAGCTAGGACATGGAAAATCTCATGGTACTTGGTGAACCTCTTCCTGGCTGGTGTATCATTAGCATTGAGCTGTATTAGCCAACAGTCGGACAAGCGCCAGATAGCGCCGTGGTGAGACTTAAACGGTAGTTCTTGGACTTCAATAGGTGTATTTTCACTATCATGAGTAATAAGGTCGGTCGACACGGGTAGGCGAGCAATGCCCGCCTCCATCTGATACTTAACCGCCAGAATTCTAACTAGGCTGAATATCCTCCCCATATGCCGACAGCCGCGTAACTCAAATTCCAGAGTGGCTGGGTCGTTGATGTCAAGGGCTTCATCATCGAGAAAATCATTCATAAACCTATAATATTGCTCGTTTTCACTCAAACACCACTCCCCCCTCAACCTTAAGATACACGACTCATATATGGGGCAGTGTATCCCATCACTCTTGCTTATATATGACCACAGTTCAGATTCCCATTTAGGTATTTTGCCCACTTCTGTACCTCTTCTGCCTTCTTCGCTCAATGAGTCCCTCAATCATGGTAATTAAGTCATCATCTAGCTCTGCAGGGTACATCTTTCTGGCGTACTCACGAAACTCCGGCCAACCAGAAGGCGCTTCTTCTAGCATCTTGGGCAGGTGGCCAGCCAGGGAGAGTATCTTTTCAATGGATATACCACTGTAGTCAGCCAACTGGCGACAAGACCTGGTACTGGGGACATCTTCGCCGGAGAGCCAGCGACTAACGGTAGCATGGCTGATACCTAAATCAGAAGCCAGCTGGCTGGGCAGGCGCTTACGCCGCCGCATAATATCCTTCAGCAATGTTACTATAGGAACTTCTTTTGTGCTCATGGTTACATTCTACAAAAGAATGCTTGAACATGTCAAAGAGAGAACAGTGAATAAAAGGAAAAAGTAGCTAAAAAGTCGCTGACCTATTGACAAAAGGGGAGAATGGTGGTAGTATGTCCGCCAAAGGACAGAATATGACCGTTAGGGAAAGGGGTGAGCTAAACAAACCCTTTTATAACTGTTTGACTCGTGCCTTGCCCGTGGAGTTATCTGGGCATGATGAGGCGGTTTGCCGCCTAAATGTGTCGATTGGGGGTAGAGCTGGGGTCCTGGGCCGGAGTGGGGTTTTCATCGACCTTCCTCACCGGCTCTCCTCCTTGGGTCTCTACACCCAATCGACCACCCGGTTACAAAACTAATTATAGACTAAACGAACTAAAAATTAAAGGAGGTGATGCCGTAGTGTCCGACCCGCGAGGGGGAGTAAATATAGAATTACACAGAGGTTACTTTTTAGCTTAGCTCTATGGCGGGCTATTGCCTGTCGTGGAAGTTAAATAAAACAAAGGAGAAAAAATACTGTGAAATCTAAAATGAAAGGAATTCTGGGGATAGGCTTCGTGCTTGTGCTGATAGCCAGCCTGATGGTCTTCGCTGTCCCGACCCAGGCCGATCCTTACCAGCCACTGCACCCCGCGCTGCCCAACATGTGGCAGGGATTCCCGCCTACTGAGGGCTCAATGGGTTTTTGGTTCTTTGACCCCGAGATTACCCAGATAGGACCGAATGCCCGGGCCATAAACGGTGACTTTTACACCTATGTGGAAGATGCCGACGACTGGACTGGCGCTGGTGCTACCCCCCTAAACCCTGGTAACAACGACATCTTCAAGTCCACCACCGACGGGCGCACCTGGACGGTATCACAGGTTCCCAACTACTACTATAATACCAGGACTATGTCAGCCGCTGGGCCTGTCGTTGATATGGTCTGCTCCAGCCTGAGTGAGGACGTCCTCTACCTAACCGACGGTAACTATGTTTACCGCTCGATTAACGGAGGCATAAGCTTCAGCATGGTAGCCCCAGAAGACCTTGAAACGAAACTTGAAGGGCTCTGCGGCGATCCCGTTGACGGCCGACCCATCACCAGCATTGACCTTACCTACGATGGCGCCGGCACTCCTATTGTCTTTATAGGCACTAGGGACGTCGGTAAAACTACTCCTGCCCCTGACAACGATCCCATCGTGGGCAGTGTCTACTGGATTGCCGACCAGACCTTCTCTGCCATGTGGACCGACCTGCAACTTCGATGCTATGGCTGCTGTGCGACTGAATGGCCCGACGGGGATACCGGCGAAGCTTGTTTCGATGTCTACGCTGTGGCCGCCGCGCCTGGCTTTGACGTTCTCGCCAAAGCCTACGCCGTCGTCTCCCACGAGCTGACCGAGATTAATTTCACGGCCGTTGGTGAGGTTGTGCAGATAAGGGCTGGCGATCACGGAGCGCAGTTCCATGTTAACGGCTCTGGACCAAGCGCCACGTGGTCGTATGGTAGCACCAATTCTTCTGGATCAACTAGCGGCAGCGCTACGGTCAACTTGGCTGCCAACGATGTCATGACAATAACATCAGGCGGCTCTGGCCAAATGCACATCGACATTGACATTACCGACTACACCATCAGCTGGCGCGTGGTAACTCCTAGCCTCACTGGCCCCACCTTCTGTGGCGGCACCTTTGTGGTCAGCACCCTGGGCACGGTATGCAGCTGGAACGCTGTCACCGAGCTAAGGTGGGACTGCTTGTGGTCTTTCGCCATCGAGCATTCTTCCCGGATTAAGTTCCCCAGCTACTACGGGACCGACCCGACCCTGTTTGTCGGCGTGGCTGCCCAAAGCAAGTACATCGACGACGATTCTCCGCCCTATCCTTTCACCGATATTGATGAGGAAGGCTACGGTGAGGGCGGCGATGTCTACCGGGTAGCCGACACCTTTCCACCCAGCGGCTGTATTGACCTCAATGTCCAAGGCTTTATGACTGGTTGTGTGGGCTTAGCCCACGCCAACATCTGCAGCCTGGATATCTGTAACGACACCTTGGCAGCCGGTGCCTGGGACAGGTACCAGCTACAAAGCCCCACCCGCGTTTACTACAGCGCTGATGGCGGCTGGACCTGGTCCCCCAGCTTTAAGGACCCGACCGGCAGAGGCCGCGCTTGGGTACTCTTCGATGACTGTGGTACCATCCATGCCGCAACCCGGCGCTGCGACTGCGGTTGGTCCATGAGCTGCGGCGCACCCCTGGGTGCCTTCTTTAACCAGATTTCTCTGATCAACATGGAAATCGACGCGGTCCTCGATTTGACCCATGCACCGGGTTATGTCACCGAAAGCTCAACCATGTACGCACTAACCCAGGATGAGAGTGCCTGCCAACAAGGACCCTTAAATCCAGAGATCCGAAGTCTGTTGCGTTGGGACGGCACCTACTGGGAGAGGGTACACAGCAGCCGATTCTTCTATGGAATCGGCCAGACGTGGGTCTATGACCCACTCTACGACTGGGTTGAGGTCTCGCCAGACTTCAACAGCACATCCACCCTCTATATGGCCAACACCGGTTTCTTCATGGCACGGTCAATAGATGCTGGATGCAGCTGGGCACCGCTAATCTACCCCTGCTATGACAGGCCATGTATTACGGCCTGGATAGTGGTGGATGAAGATACGGTGCTG
>Ga0209427_10004294_pt1 | contig 16479 bp, 15 predicted proteins | sample DeeMarSWOR136_30_FD_187465 | JGI IMG/M metagenome (GOLD analysis project Ga0209427, IMG submission 187465) | Marine sediment microbial communities from White Oak River estuary, North Carolina - WOR-1-36_30 (SPAdes) (version 2) | ecosystem: Environmental > Aquatic > Marine > Intertidal zone >...
TGTCCAGATTGTTCAATTACTAACTACCAGTTTCCCTCTCACACCTAACCTATCAATACTTAATTAGCTGAGCACGGTAACAAGCTGAGTCAGTGACCAACCTATATTTGTCAACTTTTAGCGCTTATATCGGGAACAGGTATGCCCCTTGCCAAGAACCGATATATAGGCTATAATAGCACTCTAATTGGAGTGTCATGCATAGCAAGGTCACCATCAAGATACCCCGGGAACTTTATCAGAAGCTGAGCGGGATGATAGAGGGCACCGGTTTCTCCAGCGTCACTGAGTTCGTTGTCTTCGTATTGCGGTCGCTGGCTTCTACTGGTGAGATACAAAGCGAGGACAGCCTGACAGCAGAGGAGGTCAAGGCGATAAGGGAGCGGTTGAAAAAACTCGGATATCTAAAGGAGGAATAATGAACAAGGAACAGGAGAGAAAAGCCGTGTACGTATCCTCTGATGTCTATCAGAAGATACAGGAGAGGGTGGAGGCTACGGGTTTCGGCTCGGTTGATGAGTACGTTGCTTTTGTCATGGAGGAAGTACTCAAGGATGAGGATGAGGAGGAGGTTTTCAGCAAGGAGGAGGAGGAAGAGGTGAAGAAAAGGCTGAGGGCACTGGGTTATCTGGACTAGCAATTGCCGGGTTATAGAGAATGGAATTAACCACAGCGCTATTCGTGGCAGTAGTCATTATCGCTCTCTTGTGCCAGTACATGAGTGTCTCTCTGGGAGTGGGGTATGGCACCGCCCTCACCCCTATACTTCTTATCATCGGGTTCTTGCCGTTGCAGATAGTGCCGGCTGTGCTTTTAAGCCAGCTTGTTGGCGGGGTAATCGGGGGGATCGCCCACCACCGGGCCGGAAATATACGGTTAGACTTCAAGCGCGATGAGAAGCTGGTGAGGGAGCGACTGCGCTGGCTCGGTTATCTACCAAGGTCACCCGACGCGAAGGTTATTCTTCTTCTCGTCGCCTTCGGCATAATAGGGGTGCTGGTGGGCGTGTTCACCGCCATAAATATATCCCAGACTGCCCTTGAAGCCTACATAGGCGCTCTGGTTCTGGCTATAGGGTTGACAGTCATTCTACAGCGAAGACGGGAGAGAGCGTTTTCCTGGAAGGGTATCGTTGCCCTTGGGGTTCTGGGTGCTTTCAACAAGGGAATAAGTGGTGCTGGCTACGTCCCGCTGGTAACAGGCGGGCAGATTATAAGTGGACGTGAAGCGAAAAGCTCGGTGGCAAGCACCACGGTATCAATAGCAGTATTATGCGCGGTAGGCTTTCTGGCTTATGCCCTGGTTGAAGAAGATATCTACTGGAGGCTTGCCGCAGCCACAACTATAGGCTCGGTTATTTCGGCGCCATTCGCCGCTCTGACGGTAAAAAAAGTGAGTGCTGAAAAACTGAGAATCATCATAGGATTGGGGACGATCATCCTGGGTGTTCTAACCCTGGTGAGAACCTATGTCTTCTAGAGGAGAAAGCCATGCTGGATTTAAATGATCTCGAGAACCGGACCATATACATAGTAAGGGAGACTTACGCGGAGTTTAACAGACCGGCGGTGCTCTGGAGCGTGGGAAAGGACAGCACCACTATGCTCTGGCTGTGCCGCAAAGCCTTCTTCGGTAAAATACCGTTCCCGGTAATTCATATAGATACGGGCTACAAATTCAAGAAGATGTATAAGTTCAGGGATGAGATCGCCAGGGAATGGGGCCTTGACCTGCTGGTGGCAAAGAACGAGGAGGCTATCGGGGAGGGGCTTAGTCCCGAAGGAGGGAAGCTGGAGTGCTGCACCAGATTGAAAACGGAGGCTTTGAAGTCATTTCTGGAGAAGCACGGGTTTGACGCTCTCATTCTAGCCATACGGAGGGATGAGCACGGCATTCGAGCGAAGGAGAGGTATTTCTCTCCCCGTGATGAGGACTTTAAATGGGATTATAAAGACCAGCCGCTGGAGATGTGGGACCAGTTCCAGGGGCTTGTGGGTGAGGGGTCTCACATGAGGATACATCCGATACTGCACTGGCGTGAGCTTGATGTCTGGGAGTACATCAAGAGGGAGGGGATTCCGGTTAACCCCATGTATTTCGCCGTCGATGGCAGAAGGTTCCGCAGCCTGGGATGTGAACCCTGTACCTCGCCTATCGAATCTAACGCAGCCAGTATAGATGAGATAGTGGAGGAGTTGAAGACGACGAAGATAGCCGAGCGGTCCGGCAGGGCCCAGGACAAGGAGAAAAGCTTCACCATGCAGAAACTCCGCGCCCTGGGCTACATGTGAGGGCAGCTATCAGCTATCAGCTTTCAGCCGTCAGTTGAATGCTGATAACTGATAACTGAGGGCTTCTTCCTAAGGAGGTACCGTGAGTGTAAATGTTGTTATCGTAGGGCATGTAGACCATGGCAAGTCCACGCTAATAGGGCGGTTGCTCTATGACTCCGAGACCCTTCCCGAGGATAGAATGGCTGAGGTGCAGAAGCTATTCGAGGAGTACAAGAAGAGGTTTGAATTCGCTTACTTCCTCGACTCCTTCGAGGAGGAGCTACAGGAGGAGCGCACCATAGATACCACGCGGGTGCTTTTCAAGGGAAAAGACTACTACACCGTGGTGGATGTCCCCGGGCATAAGGAATTCATCAAGAACATGCTCACCGGCGCCTCTCACGCCCAGCTCGCCATCCTGGTTGTCGCTGCCCCCGAGGGCGTTCAGGAGCAGACGCGACGACATGCTTTTCTGGTGCACATGCTGGGAATTAAGCAGATTATTGTAGCCATAAACAAGATGGACCTCGTGGAATACAGGGAGGATGACTTCGAAGTACCTAAGAAAGAGACCACCAGGCTGCTCTCATCCCTTGGCTACCCGGAGGTAGAATTCATACCCATATCGGCCATGGAGGGTGATAACGTATATAAACCATCGGAGAGGATGGGTTGGTATCGGGGGCGTACCCTGATACAGGCGCTTGACGCGGTGGAGCCGGAGCAGGTGAGTGAGAAGCCGCTCAGATTTGTCGTTCAGGACGTTTATTCCGTCGATTCGGAGAAGGTGACGGTCGGGCGGGTGGAATCTGGGGTTCTGAGGAAAGGTGATGAGCTTGTATTTCAGCCTTCTGGAGCAAGGGGGAGGGTAGAGAAGATCAAGGTATTTCCGATGGAGGTGGAGGAGGCGACGCTGGGGGACAGCATAGGGATTGTGCTGAGTGCAGAGGTAGGGAGAGGTGATGTCGGCGGACATCTATCGAGTCCACCTGCCTCTGTTGACAGGTTTCTGGGAGAGGTTGTTCTTCTTGAGGGGAAGCTGGGGCGGGGCGATGAATTTGAGCTGAAGTGCGGAACCAGGAGAACGAGGTGCCTGGCGCATGATATCAGGGAGAGGATAAGCTCGGAGACGGGGGAGGTAATGAGCGACACCGCAGGGCAGATAGAGGAAAACGAGGCAGCAACCATAGTGTTTGAAACCAAGCCCCTTGTGGTGGAGAAGTTCTCCGAGATACCTGAGCTGGGCAGGTTCGTCCTGGCGAGGAAAGGCAGAAACATCGGCGCCGGGGTAGTTCTGGAAACAGGTGCTTAGAAATAGCCATCAGCTTTTAACAGTCAGATGTCAGCTTACTCCAGTTGCTGATTGCTAACAATTGATAGTTGCCCATTGACCGTGAGAGTTAATAATGCGAGATTTCAGAAGCCTGAATGTATGGAAAAAGGCTCATAAACTAACGTTGGGCGTGTATCAAGCTACACGCTCTTTCCCTCGTGAAGAGCTTTATGGATTGGCGGGTCAGCTGCAAAGGGCGGTATCGTCGATTCCGGTAAATATTGCCGAAGGTTGTGGATGCCAGAGGAATCGTGAGTTTGCTTACTTTCTGAGAGTTGCTTTGAGGAGTGCTAGTGAGGCAGAGTATCATCTGCTTCTAGCTCGTGATTTAGGATACTTGGACAATGGAACTCATGATCAATTGAATGATCAAGTAGTCGAGATTAAGCGTATGCTTACAGGACTGATAGAGAAACTCAACACCGATGAAGCAAGTTCTAAGGCGTGACACTTGGTTGTAGATTCAATGCAAAAACTGAGTGCTGAAGGCTGATTACTGATGGCTTAAAGGGGGTTTTGGTGATATTTGTACTGGGAATCGATGCTGCCACCTGGACGGTTGTAAGCCCCAATATGGATAAGCTGCCGACATTCCAACGGCTCTGCGAGATTGGAAAGTGCGGAACGATTACGCTTAAGGAGAAGCCTGTATCTCCCTCTATATGGTGCGGCATGTTTTGCGGAAAGACCTTCGATGAGCACGGGCACGACAGCTTTGCATCCGGTGACAGCATAGTAAAGAGAGAGGACATAAAAGTGGACTTTATCTGGGATATCCTGCGACGGGAGGGGAAAAACATCAAAGCGCTGAACGTACCCTTCATAGTTCCGCCCTACTCATTCGGAGTTGATTTCAAACCTGTGGGGTTTGGTCTCCCCACCAATGAGAAGGAGTGGCAGGAGGAGCTCGACAGGGTTACCGAGAAAACTAAGGAACTGATGAGAGAGGAGCCAGATGTTCTTATCTCGGTGTACAGCCTTCTTGATCGTGTACAGCACTTCCACTGGGGCGAGGATTGCGTTCTGGAATGGTATAAGAAGGTCGATGATAGAATGGGTGAACTCCTGTTAAGCTCAGGCTTTCTGGAAGATAAGCGAAACAGGTTAATCGTCATATCGGATCACGGCTTCTGCTCCTTCGGCGAAGCGAGAATACAGACACTCCCCATGAAAACCGAGTGGGGGGAGCTCAAAGGAGACCATCACGAAGACGCCTTACTCATAACCGTAAATATCGACTACCCCATTGAAAAGCCTCAGGACGTATTTTTCGCTATAAGGAGAGAGTTCGCGGGGTAATCCGCTATTCGCCAGAGTGGTAAGGCTTACGAGGCCTATTTAGTGACAGAAGCAACACAAATTATAGATAGGTCCCTCCAGAAGGTTGTTGGGGGAACGGGTATAGCTTTCCTCGGCACTATTATCGCCCTGCTCCTGGCACTTGCCAATAGAACGCTCGTTGCCAGGTTCTTTACACAGGATGAATATGGCATATATTCGCTGGCTATCGTCATATTTAACATTCTAGTTGCAGTCGCCATCCTCGGGCTCCAGGGAGGTACTCCAAGGCAGATAGCTTTTCACAGGGGAAATAAGGACGAAGCAAAGGTTCGGGGAATCATCCGCTCATCTATAGTGCTTGCAGCAATTGCCAGCGTTATTCTCTCCCTGGCGCTCTTCTTTGCCTCGGATGCAATCTCCACACATATATTTCACATACCTGAACTGACCCCTGCTTTGAGGATAATCTGTATCGGCATACCGTTCGCTGTTCTGCTCGTCATCTTCACCTCGATATTCCGTGGGTTTGGTAGAGTAGCGCCGAGAGTATATTTCAATGATATTTTAAGGAACGCGCTTTTTCTGCTTGCGCTGGGTGTAATTGTTCTGCTCAGCTCCTCTTTCATCGGCATCATGTACGCCTTTATAGCTGCAGCAGGGCTCGCCTGCCTGGGCTTTGCGCTATATATGATAAAAAAAATGCCGTTGTCTTTAAGGAATAGTGAGGGCTCAAGGCCGGTAATGAGAGAGCTCTTGCTTTTCTCCCTCCCGTTGCTTGGAAGTTCTATGCTTATATTGATAATTCATTGGACAGATACTTTGATGCTTGGCTACTTTGAAGATTCTGAAGTTGTAGGGCTTTACAACGGGGCTTTACCGCTCGCTCAGGTGATTCCCGTAACGCTAACATCCATGGGCTTCATCTACGTTCCTGTTGCCTCCCGGTTATATTCACGGGGTCATACCGAAGAGCTGAAAAGGAGCTATCAGGTTCTGACCAAGTGGATTTTCTCCCTGTCGCTCCCTGTTGCCATGCTCTTACTGCTCTTCCCGGATACTATATTAAGTCTGTTCTTCGGCTCTGAATATGCCGAAGCGGCACTGGCGCTGAGGCTATTATCTTTGGGGCTTCTCGTACATACCTTTCTCGGTGCAAATGGTATGTCGCTGCTGGTATTCGGCAGGACAAAGCTGGTGATGTGGGCAGGGTTGATAGGGGCATCGTTGAACGTGGTGCTTAATGCAACGCTTATTCCCTCATTGGGTATTACGGGTGCTGCTATTGCTTCTATGGTTTCCTATTTCGCCATTAATGCATTCCGCTCTATAACGCTCTACCGTATTTCCGGCATCCATCCTTTCACTTGGAACTACCTGAAACCGCTCATAGCATCGGGAATAGTTATTTCGATTATCTATGTGATTGCCAGTAATTTACTTACCGTTGAATATTGGATGCTGCCGCTGTTCTTTATATTGTTCCTGGTGATATATGGAATGTGTTTGTTGCTGACGAAGAGCTTCGATGATGAAGATATCAGGCTGCTTCTGGCAATCGAGAGGAGAACCGGGGTAGATGCAACACCGATAAAGAATATATTGAGAAAGTTTGTTTAATTAGATTTCACCTGAGGTCTTAGGACTTCTTATCTTAGCCCGAATCCTTCTTCTCTCCATTGTTTTTCTGGATTCCTCAAGGAAACGCGTCAGACTCATTTTTAATTCTTTAGTCTTGTCTGGCTGCATACCGGCAACGTTGTGCAATTCCAGCGGGTCGTTTTCCAGCTCGAAGAGCTCCTCTCGTTCATGGTGGATAAATCCACATCTGCGGCACTTTCTGCTCTCCTCGGACCCAAGGGTATATTTATACTGCCCTTTGATAATGCCGTTTCTGTCTTCTGTGCCTGTACTCTCTCCCGTCCGGCCGAAAAAGATGTCTCGCTCTATTAATGTATTGGTATCATCTGCCTCTATCAGTGGCATAACGCTTCTTCCATCCATGACGAAGTCCCTTTTTATATCGAGGTAATCAAGTATAGTTGGTGTAATGTCTGTGAGTTGACAGAGGGCCTTTATTCTTCCCTGCTTTCCATCAGGGAATCTCAATATCAGGGGGACACGCAGTATTTCGTTAAAAACAGTATGGTGTTCGAAATAGACGCCATGTTCCCCCAGGTGCTCTCCGTGGTCTGCGGCCAGAATGAGAAGGGTATTATCCAGCAGTTCCATTGATTCGAGATAGGAGAGCAAGTTGCCGATTTGGTCGTCCACATATCGTATTGAGCCCAGGTATCTGTGAACCATTTCGTCTGAATCCTTGGTACCATAGGCACAACCTGTCATATATCTTTTAAACCTGGCGTCGGGAATATTGTTGAGGACGACGTCCATTTGCGTATTGTGTTCGGTCGCAACATCTTTAAAAATACTGACGTATTGAGACGGGGGATCATAGGGAGTGTGCGTATCCCAGAAATGCAAGAAGAGTAAGAACGGTTGCCGGGTTCCAGAAATCTTACCTTTGGCGTGTTGAACAGCTGTCGCTGCGGAGTTGTATTCAGACATACTGTCGAAAAAGAATCGAGAAATAGAGTAGGGAAGCAACTTGTGTAGCAGTCTGCGTTCTCTTAACCTTCTGTATATCTCATTCCGCCCTTTCTGCAATACGTTGGCGAGATATCCACTATAGTGGTCAAACCCTGTTCTATGCCATCGTCCTAGGAGGTCAACCGCAAATGTTCGATAGCCCACTTCTTGCAATATGTTTGGCAGGAAGTGGTTCTTCACAAGGAGGAAATCCTCGACCTCACCCCTGGTTACATGCGGTCCATGGTGAATTATGCCGTGGGACTGGGGCAACAAACCGGTAAATATACTGGTATGGATGGGGTCTGTACCGAAACCAATTGTGTATGCATTCTCGAATAACAGGCTTCCTTCAGCTAATCTGTCGATGTTGGGGCTGGTGCTGTAGGGACTTCCATAGCACCCCAGCCGGTCACGCCTCAGAGCATCAATCGTAATCAGGATTATGTTGCATTTACTTTTCGTCATTAACTGGTAATCCCCGGATAAACTAACATGCCGACAAAGCATAACCGGGCAGGTTTGTCTAGCTCTTATCGCGCGGCGACTTCAGCTCCTTTACCTGCCGCTTTATTCGCTCCTTTTCATCCTCTGCTTCAGTCTCTTGGTAGATAATCTCTCTTCTCGCTGGTTCGGTCCCCTCTTTGAAAATTTCTGTTAATACGCGCCCGTCCATATCACGAGGGATTGGCATACCCATAGCATGGAGTATGGTAGGTGCAACATCGTAGATGCTGAGCGTTGAACCCAGATGCCCATCGCTGCGAATATCCTCGCCTTGAGCGAAGAAAAAGCCATTCATTTTATGGTTATATTTATTATTAGGCGAAAAGATTTTATTCAGTATTAAGGCGGTAACGAAGTGGTTCATTTCTCGCGGGATAAAAACGATATCGGGGGCATCAGCCATATTCGGCCCATAGTAGCATTCCTCCCGGGGCAGGACTGTCTCAAAAACAGGGTTCCCCTCCAGGTCTTCCAGGGATATGAGCTTCTCGATAAGCTGACTTCTAAACGTTTGATATTCTTCACACGCCTTGGCATTGATTCTTATCCCCAAGCTCGATGGAGAAGGGCAGTACGCCATACTGTTCACTTCGTCAACAATCCGTTGGGGCACTTTATCGATCAAACCGTGGGGCGCAATACGTTTGGGGAACTCCAGATGTAAAAGAGATAGCAGCTTATCGATGTTTTCGATTGATACTCCTAGCTTGCCTAGATAGCCCATCAGGGCATAAGCCAGGTTCAGTTGATAGGGTGAGCCTTCACAACCTATCAGCCTTTGCTTCTCCTGCTCCAGACTTCTCACCATTTTCCCGACCCCTTTGGCCTTCAATAAGCCCTCTTTTTCCAGCCACGAATTGATCGCAAAAACCCAGTCGCATTTGCCTATACCATGGTCTGAAAAAAGAAAAATGTTGGCATCGATGCCGAGTGTCTCCACCAGTCTTCCAATGCACTGGTCGATGAACTTAAAGAACTCCAGGATATGCTCTTCCTTTCTACATTCATGAAATACACCGTCTGTTTTCTGGTACTCCACCATTAAGAAGTTCCAGTCATACTTGCTTCCAAGATAAATAGCGGCTTCTGTTCTTAATGCAGTTACCTCCAAAAATCCCCGAAGCTTTTTCTTGGATGGTGCGGGCTGGCTGTCATATTTAGAATAGACTCTGTACTCTCCAAGTGCTTCATTGATTTCCTCGAGTATATGTGGGGGATGACAGGTTGGGGGCTCTGTTGCCAGATAGCCCGGGATGAGAATCCCGTTGACTTTCACCGCCGGATTGGTTATCGGGACGTTTATTACAATGACTTTTTTACCCGCTGCAGAGAGATAGTCCCAGATGGCTTTTGCTTTATTATCACGAGAGCTAACCAGGCTGCTTTCGTATTCGTTGCCTCTCTTGAAAAAGTCGAATATGCCATGCTTACCCGGGTTCTTGCCTGTGACCAGCGAGGTCCAGGCCGGCGCTGTCCAGGGAGGAATAGTGCTTCGGAGTTCTGAGTACACACCTTTATTGAGAAGATTCTCAATAGAGGGCAGGTGGCCCTGTGAGACCCATGGAGATAGAATATCAAGGCATACCGCATCTAAACCTATAGCCAATATCTTTCTCACGTTCCCACCTTTATAACCTGCCTGACTTTCTTAACTGGATTATCCTGCTTTTCAGTCTACCCACCTCGCCCGCATCCACATATCTCAAGGGGCGTTTAGCTATCTCTGAATCACTCCTGAAGATCTCACTGAGAACCCTGCCGTCCACGTCATTTGGAATGGGAACGCCGAACATATGGAGAACCGTAGGGGCTATATCGTAGAGCGTTAATCCGGAGAGTTCAGCGCCTCCATCATTTATATCAGGTCCGTAGGCGAGAAAGATGCCGTTCATCCTGTGAGCGCCGGTGTGCCTGTTGGAGAAGGGTTCATTCTTGAACAAAGGGCCGTCGAATCGCCTTTCAATAACACTGCATCTCCAGTTATCTATAGTGAAAATAATATCCGGCGCCATAGTAACGTAAGGCCCCCAGTAGAGTTCCTCCGGGCTAAATATTTGCACCTCAACATCCTTCCCGATATCCACACTCAGATTCTTTAATTCATCTACTATCTGCGCTTTCAGTATCGCATATTCCTCTTTCTTAACACAGCCTTGAGGCTCTCTCCCTTCGAGGTTTATATAAATAGCCCCAAAAGGAATGGTATGGCCCAAAACATAGACCTTACTTCTGGCAAAATCTATCTCATCTGTAATATCGACCTCGAACGTACTACTGACCTTTTTAGCGAATGTCCGGGGAACTTTTTTCCCCAGCGCTGTTTTTACCATAGCGTTCAATAGAGACATGATTGAGTTTTTGGCGCCTGTGAAAATTTTCCCGCCTCTGCTTCTTCTCAGATATCCCTTCATTTCAAGCCATTTCGCCAGGTTGAAACATTCATCCTGAGGCCCGAAGCCGTGGTCCGATACTATGAGAAAGTTGCTCTCTCTATTTTTTTCGATTGCCTGCCTTAAGAAATCGTCAATCCTCTGCCAGAACTCCAACAGTTTCAGCCTGTATTCCGCTGACTCTTCGGGGTTATGCAAAGGATGCGAGGCATCTATATATTTCCACATCAGATGCTGAACCCAATCTGTTGCCGAAAGAACCCAGATGAAAAAATCGCAGGGCTGTTCCATCAGGTAGCGAATTGCTGCAAACTGCTTATCCAGCACATTGTTAACGTCTTTAAGAAATAATCCGGTGTCGTTATATTCCTTTTCCTGGTACGCTATGTAATCCTGGTAGCCATCACAAATCTGGTCCAGTTCTTCCTTTAATGCGCTGGGAAAGGTTGTGTCGCCGGTTCTATGGAAGATTGTATTTGAGACGATAAAGCCGTTTATCTCGTAGGGTGAGAGCATGGCGTAGTTTACTATCCCCACTTTTCTCCGGTTATCAGCTGCCAGGTAATCCCATATCGCTTGCCGCCTAAAAGCGGATGAGGTTGTTCGGTATGCCTTGTAGCTGTAATCCTTTCTGCTCAGGAAATCGAAAATCCCTAGCTTACCTGGATTCATTCCCGTAGCTAGTGAGACCCATGCAGGACTGGTAACTGGGGGTACGGTCGACTCCAATTTCCCCCAAACCCCGGCCTTCACGAGCATACTGAATGTGGGCAGCTTTCCCTCCTCTATCCAGGGCATGAGCAAATCCCATGTGGCACCATCCAGGCCAAGTATACATACCTTCACTTATTCCCTCTCTCTGAGGTGTTATATTACCACAGATGCCTCGGAGCTTTAATCACCATGCGTAGAGTAGTGAATATGCTATAATCAGCGAGTTGGCAGCACTGCTTGTTCAGGGTAGAAGTGTGACATATCCCAGGGTCTCCATAATAATCCTCAACTGGAACAGCCTGAAGGATACCTCGGAGTGCCTGGAGTCTCTTCAGCAGATGGACTATAGCAACTACGAAGTGATTGTTGTCGACAACGGCTCGGAAGGGGACGATGTAAGCATTCTGAGAGAAAGATTTGGGGATTATATTCATATTATCGAGAACGAAAAGAACTACGGCTTTGCTGAGGGCAGTAATATTGGAATAAGATATGCCTTTCAGAGCTCGAATCCGGACTATATATTGCTGCTCAATGGTGATACGGTGGTAGATGCTGATTTCTTGATGCAGTTGGTTAAGGTCGCGGAAAGCAGCGATTCCATCGGTGCGGTGCAGTCAAAGCTCATCAGGAAAGATAATCCAGATATCATTGATTCTGCCGGTCAAGCGATTTACGCCGACGGGAGTGTAGAGGATATAGGAATTGAAAGTCATGATGACGGCAGATTCGATACGGTTCATGAGATCTTCGGACCGTGCGCGGCGGCAGCCCTGTATAGAAGTTCCGTACTACGTAGTATCGGTTCATTCGATGAGAGATTTTTTGTGACGAAGGAAGACGTTGATCTGTCATGGCGCATGAGATTACATGGCTATAGAGCTCTTTTCGTACCTGGTTCCCGGGTTTATCATAAGAGAAGTATTACAAGGAGTATTTCCCCTGTAACTTCATTTGCGGACGTTAGAGCGTATTACGGCCGTAAGAATTGTCTGTGTCTCGTTATCAAATATTATCCGCTCAGCTTGATATTAAAATTTCTACCTTTTCTCGGCCTCTCGCTTCTTGTAGTGGTATATTATTCGCTTAAAGTCGACCATCGTGGCAGTCTTATGAAGGACCTCCTCGCCGCTTTGAAGGATAGAAGGAGTAGTGCACTTCAGAGCGTTTCAATCAGGGAAGTGCGACGTAAATGGATTATTCCAAAGTCACTGACTGGGCTTTATAACTACAATCTGCTACGGGCTTTGCGATTGACAGGGCTTCTGTTGCATACGTGGTGGATGTATGTATCAAAAAGGTTGCGAAGAGGTATAGCCTGAGATAACCTTTTTCACCGATTGTTGAAAATATTGCTATACCTGATTATTGATGATATTTTATATCCCTGCGTTTATAAATTGAAGACGGATTTTCTAGCAGGCCACGAGCAGAGCTACTTAAGCAGCTAAAAGATTCGACATGTTAGTTTCAGCGTTCAAGTTCATCTTGGAAACAATCCTCAGGATTCTGTGGACACTATATCTATCTTACTTCTTGGGGATTAAGGTAAGTGGAATATGCGATGTCCGTGCTTTCTCAATTGAAAGTGGAAGGATAAGGAGGCAGGTAACAGGAGGAAGAGGTTCTAGAATTGATAAAGGCGTTAAAATAAGGACCCATCTTACCCTGGAAGACAATGTCTATATCGGAGAGGGTTGTCAAATGTTTGGAGGGGGGGTGGGAAGCTCGGTATTCATTGGTCGTGGGACAATTTTAAATCGCGGAACTTTTATCTTTGGGAACGTTAGAATAGGGCGCTACTGCCTGATGGGTGATGCATACCTTATAGCACTAGACCATATTAAAAGCTATGCAGCGTGGCAAAGGAGTTTTGTATTGAAGCTTCTGGGAGTCGGATTGCCTTTGTATGATAAGGGAGGAATTGAGATAGGGAATGATGTAGGTATAAGTTACAGGGCAATTGTACTTCCAGGGGTACATATCGGAGATGGTGCTGGAATTCCTGCCGGTTCAGTGGTCACTAAAAATGTACCTCCCTATTCTATTGCCGCTGGAGCTCCTGCCAGACTTGTGAAATACCGTTTCTCACCGGAGACAATCGAAAAGCTCCTCAGGTTGAAGTGGTGGGACTGGCCGATTGATAAAATAAAAAGAAATAAAGAATTCTTTACCACTGATTTAAATACTGTTGAGGATATCGATACCCTTATCGTTGACTGAAACAGCGTTAGACTTCGTAGAAAGCAAAGAAGGTTGAGGCGAACCATTGATTTCGCCCCAGACGACTTATAAACCAGCTGGCAAGAGACGGGGTTCTGGCAATGGTTATTAATAGGGTTGAGCGTACGAGACTGGAGGTGCTGCTGATAATAATAGCGAGACGTCTCCTCCCTCAACGTACCAGAAACTATCTGAATCGCAAAATAGGGAAGAAGTACGCCAGCATTCATAGGAGAATAGATAGGGCTAAGCTGGAAAAGGAATTCCATTCGAGGATAAGTCAGGTAAATCCAGCCGAATACATCGACATTTCATGCAAGCCTGACCTGAACGTTATCATTATTGTTGTTGACAGCCTGCGGAATTCCCATCTGTCATGCTGTGGCCATTTCCGGGAAACTACCCCCTTCTTAGACTCTTTCAAAGCCAGATTTACCGCGATATCCGCGGCCAATTGGACGTATCCTTCGGTGGCATCGATATTAACGGGACTATATCCTCATAATCATAATGCAATCGTCACAACGAAAAGACTGGAGGGTAGCACACGACGCAAGGTAATTCAAGCACACAAAATGAAAAGTAACGTTTTAACCTTGCCGGAAATGCTGTTTCTTCTGGGATATCAGGTATATTTCGGAACGGCGATAAGCCTGGCTTATGACGCTATCATGGGAAGGGTTATGCCCCATAGATATGATTCGGCGACCGGAGCAGATGAGTTGTTAAACGACCTGATGAAATGGCTCTCCAGACAAAACGGGAGATTTTTCGCCTATATACAACTCGGGGACCTGCACGCACCGGTAAAGCCGCCGGATACCTTCAAATATTACTTTGCCCGTGTTAAAAAACTGCCCAATATAGAGAAATGGGATTTTAAAAAACTGGAGGAACAGAGGTCAAATAGTGAAAAATTCCTGGAATATAAAGAGAATAGAGAATTGCTTTATGACAATACATTGAGATACGTGGATAGTGCTCTTGAGCGCTTCTATAACAGCCTCGAGGATAGGGGGCTTGCTGATTCGACCATCCTCATGGTCACAGCAGACCACGGGGATGAATTCTGGGAACATACAGAATTAGAGGGGAGATGCTTCCATGATCCTCGAGGGTACTCTGGAACGGGACACGGTCATGCTGTTTTTAATGAGGTTATCGAAGTGCCATTATTGATGTCCGGACCGATTCCCAATAAAAAAAGTAACCATTATGTCAGTACGGTGGATATTACACCAACGGTTACCGCCTTATTGGGAATTTCTCCAAGGATGAAGTTTGATGGTCAAAACATCTTCAACGCTGTGGGAGAAAGACCTCTGCTGAGCGAAGGAAGCTGGTGGCAGGATAAGAAGGCATTGATAATAGGTAAGTACAAATTGATCTATTCGAAGGACGATAAGATAGAATGGCTGTTTGACCTCGAAAATGACCCGGAAGAGCAGCAGCCAATTACCGATAAAGAAGTTACCTCTGTGTTCGTTAAGAAGCTGTTTCAGATACTGGCGGAGGGTGAAAAAAGGAGGATAAGACAGGTTGCTCAAAGCAGCAGCTTGTTGAAAACTAGATAGAGATACAGCATATAGAGGCACCGGGGCTGTAAAGAATAGCTGTGCAATCGGATAATTAAAGGGAATAGCGTGTCTATTAAAGTAGCCATTGTTGGAGCTGGGGAAGTAGTCAAAAACGTCCATTTGCCGTCATGGAGGGAAATGCGGGATGTTGACGTTGCAGCGATATGTGATATCAATGAAGATGCTGCCAGAAGTGTGGCTTCTTGTTGGAAGATACCGCGGTACTACGCACAGTTCGAGGAATTGTTAGATTGTGAAAAGCCTTTTCTGGTTGATATTTGCACGCCGCCGACCACTCATCCCGCTTTGGTTGTTCAGGCTCTCGAGGCGGGATGCAACATACTCCTGGAGAAACCCCTGGCTGTAACAATAGAGGAGAGCGACCAGATTATTAGAGCATATCGGCAGCGTAAGGATAAGAGGCTTAAATTAGGCGTTATCCACAATTTTCTATTCTGGCCACCGATTCTTAACATGTATGCAAAGGTTAAAAGGGGGGAGATAGGAGACATAATAGGTGTCGAAATCAAAGCCTTCTCTACACAGAATGACCCTTTACTGTCGGACCCCGAGCACTGGTGTCATTCCCTTCCGGGGGGCAGATATGGTGAAGGTCTGATTCACCTTGTCTATTTGTTATATCACTTTCTTGGAGCTTTGGAGATAAGAAGCCTATGGGTCGCGAAAAGGGGTTCATATCCCTGGGTGGATTATGATGAATTATTTATCACCTTTAGCGCAGGGGGAAGATTCGGCAGCATCTACAATTCCTTCAACAGCCCGGTTGACAATGCTCCGGTTATAACGATTTACGGCACGAAGAGCCAGTTGGAATTTGAGAGCTACGATTGGACTATTCTTACTCGACGCTCTGTATCTAACGGGGCGTTTAATAAGGCGATGAATATCCTTCATGAGATTTACCAGTTGTCCAGATCGCTGGGGATTAACACCTTCAATAAGACAATCGCTGGCCGCACAAAGACTGGGCATTCGATATATTTCCCTTTATTCATTGACAGCATCGTCAACGGCAAAGAGCTCCCTCTTGACCCGGAGGAGGCATACGAAGCTAACAGGGTCTTTCTCGAGGTAATAAGCGAGTTGGAGAAAGCAAGAACAGAGAAATTAAATCAATCCTGAAGAAGCTGCTATCGATTCTCTTGGTCAATAGAAAGAAGTGGAAAGAGTGAATAGTGTGAGGCTGCCCTTAGTCTCTGTTATAACCATCACCTATAATCATGGAAGATTCATTGGCCAGTGCATCGAAAGTGTTATTAACCAGACTTACCCCAATTGGGAGCATATAATCATCGACGATGGCTCTACCGATGGGACGGCTGAGGTCGTGGCACGGTTTAAAGATAAAAGAGTAAAGTATATCAGGCAAAATAATCTCGGTATCTGGAGGCTGGCTGAAACATATAATAAGGCCCTGCGGATTGCTCAGGGTGAGTTAATCGCTGTGCTGGAGGGCGACGATTACTGGCCGCCTCACAAGCTCGAAAAACAGGTTCCTGTCTTCAGTAGGGAGGATGTTGTCTTCAGTTGGGGTATGGCAGGTTTTGTTGACGCTCAGGGCAAGCTGATTAGAA